>Ga0256843_1003081_pt1 | contig 11759 bp, 12 predicted proteins | sample AlvinellametaG_FD_191572 | JGI IMG/M metagenome (GOLD analysis project Ga0256843, IMG submission 191572) | Pompeii worm associated microbial communities from hydrothermal vent at the East Pacific Rise, Pacific Ocean - Alvinella | ecosystem: Host-associated > Annelida > Integument > Unclassified ... | reverse complement strand
TGCCCTGTTTTGCGTAATACATCTGTGTTCTGACAGGATCGTTCTCACGCTTTTTTACCCATGAAGATCTCATAAGTCTCTCCTCTAAATTTATATATATGATGGAAATATAATCAAATAAAGTTAAAGTAATCTAAAGTGATAGAAATTCTTCAGAAGCTAAAGCATCTCTCAGCGTTCTTTTAAGATTTAAAAAGCTTTTAGAGTGTATAATTTCGTAACACTTTTACAGCCGAGGAGACTTTTTGTCTGATTTGACACTTATTTTACTTGCTGCAGGTAGTTCCAGCCGTTTTTCAAAAAATGTAAAGAAGCAATGGCTTCGCATTGGACACCAACCTTTGTGGCAATTTGTAGCAGACAAACTGAAAAAAAGTAACTTTTTTTCTCAAATTATTATTGTTGCTGCAAATGATGAAATTGAATTTATGAAACAGTATGCCTCTTATGAATTTGTTAGTGGTGGTGAGACAAGACAGGCTTCTCTTCAAAATGCGCTCCCCCATGTGACAAACGAGTATGTTTTGGTAAATGACATAGCACGTGCCTGCATCTCTTTGGATCTGCTGCAAAATATTATTGAAAAAAAGGGAACTGCTGATGTTGTTGTACCCTATCTTCCTGTTACAGATACTGTTGTTTATGAAAATAAAACCATAGACAGAGAAAAAGTAAAAAGAGTACAAACCCCACAACTCTCTTCTACAAAAATACTCAAAGATGCTCTTGAAAGTGATCAGGTTTTCACAGATGAGAGCAGTGCCATCGTTGCCAAAGGGGGCTCACGTGCTTTTGTTCTCGGTGAAGAAGAGGCACATAAAATCACCTTTGTCAATGACCTAAACAAACTCTCCTGCCTCAATGCACCAAGTCAGGATATTCTCAGCGGAAACGGTTTTGATGTTCATGCATTTGAAGAGAATCGTGAAATGTGGCTAGGCGGTATCAAGATCGATGCCAATTACGGATTTAAAGCACACAGTGACGGTGATGTTGCCATTCATGCTCTTATTGATGCACTCCTTGGAGCTGCAGGAATGGGCGATATAGGTATGCTGTTTCCAGATAATGACGAACGTTACAAAGATATTGATTCAAAAGAGCTTTTACAGAGTGTTGTTGATAAAATCACCCATTTTGGATTTGTCATTATCAATGTAGATATTACCATAGCTGCACAAAAACCGCGTATTGGACAATATAAACTACAGATGCGAAATCTTTTGGCAGAGATTTTACACATTGATGCTTCACGTGTAAATATCAAAGCAACAACAACAGAGAGACTCGGTTTTATCGGAAGAGCTGAAGGTGTTGGCGTATTTGCCAATGCAAACTTAAAATATTTAGATTGGAAAAATGAGAGATAAATGAAGATATTAATTATAGAAAACGAAGTATATTTAGCACAGAGTATTGCAACAAAATTAGGTGAACTTGGACATGTATGTGAAATGTGTACCTCAACAAAAGATGCTATACGCAGTAACAATTATGATGTAGTTTTACTCTCTACAAATATTAACGGACAGGATTTTCATCCTGTAATTGATACATTCAAAAACTCTATTGTGATTTTAATGGTTTCTTATATTTCGAATGATACAGTTTCCAAACCACTTGCAGCAGGGGCAAAAGATTATATTTTAAAACCGTTTATGATTGAAGAGCTCATCCGTAAAATTGATCACTATCAAGATTATGAACGACTTAAAAAACGAAATGAGGCATATGAAAAATATCTTGCACACACATTTCTCAATGCAAAACATGATCAGGATCTAGACAATATAGAACTTCCTGTTTTTGTTGCATCAAATTTTCAAAAATATGCAGATGCTTTTGCCTTTGAGTATGCACAGAAAAAAAATCTTCCTATCCATTTTATTACACTCAGTGATCCAAAAGCGATGAGTGAACTTGAATCACTCGCTGAAAATGTACTCATATATATTATAGACTACCAAACACTGAAAAAATCTGATAAAAAACTATTTTGTGAAATTATTGCAACAAAACAGGCTATTGTTGTAAGCAGTGACAAAATCGAAGATGTAGAGTACCCTGTTATAGAGATCAAAAGTGAAAGCAATGTCTTTGACAAAGGGGAGATCCTTCCAATAGAAGATTATGTAAAGTTTATTGTTCTTAATTACCAAGACAAATATCCAGATACCGAACTTTCAAAAAAACTTGGTATCAGCCGTAAAAGTCTTTGGGAAAAAAGAAAAAAATATGACATCGTCAAGAAAAAATAGAACGATATATATCGACAAGGAAGCAGCATCTGCTCTTGAACTTGTTGATGACGGACTCCTCCATCCTGTTACAAAGCTGATGAACGAAGCTGAATCTGAAGCGGTACTTAAGAGTGGACTCATCGACGGAAAATCGTTCCCATTTCCTTTTATACTCGCTCCTTCGGGTAAAAAAAACGAAACAGTTATCAGCTCTCTTGAAGCAGGTGAAGAGGTCACCATTTTATGTGATAAAAAAGAGTTTGCTATCCTTCAAGTAGAAGAGACTTTCAAGATTGATCCAAAAGAGCGTGTTAAACATATTTACGGAACAGATGATCTCTCACATCCCGGAGTGATGGCAACCATTAAAAGAATTGGACATTGGGCGGTCAGTGGAAAATATACAATTCTAAACAAAAAGAAGAATCAAAACAAAATCAATATTGCCCAAGCAAAAGAGCTTGTCGGTGCAAAACATACAAGTTCACTTGTTATGGCTGCAAATCCGTTGCACCGTGCACATGAACGACTAATCCGACAAACCTTGGAATCTACCGATCTGCTTATTATTTTTCTACTCAAGCCCTATGACAGTGCCAATATCGCTTTTGATATCAGAAGAGCTGCACTCGAGTACTTCATTAACAACTTTTTACCAAAAAACCGTGTTGTTATAGTCCCTTTGGAAAACAGCTATATTTTTGCAGGATATAATGAGATCATTATTGATGCCATTGTTGCCAAAAACTACGGCTGTGACAGACTTACAATAGGAAGAAATCATGCGGGGCTTGGAATGTTTTATGACTGTAACTCAAACAAATCTATTATCGACAGAGTAACAGGCATCGATATAGAGATCACTGTTGCCAGTGAATATGCCTACTGTGACGAGTGTAAAACCCTTGTGAGTAAAAACACCTGTCCACACGGACAACACCATCAAATCTCATACCATGCAGACTCTATTTTAGCGCTGCTTGAAGCGGGTCTTTTACCACCTGCTGTTTTGATGAGAAAAGAGATCAGCTCTTTTTTACTCTCAAAACTCTTTCCAAAACGTTTTAAAAATCTTGAAAAACTCTACTATGACACCTTTCCGGTCAAAGGTCTTTTAGAAGAGCAACACAGTGAACAGGATTTTTATCTTGAGCTTATGAAGCTCTATCAAACAACATCACTCACCTAAGGATTACAATGAACTGGTTTTTTTTAACAGTCGGTTACAGCGGTCTCTCACCAAAAGCTCCCGGAACAATGGGGACACTCGTTTCCCTGCCTCTTGGTATGCTTATACTTATCTATTTTGATGAAACAACCCTCTTTTTGGCTGCAACACTTATCTCTATTATAGCTATAAAAGTTATTAATCAGTATGAAGAGGAGTCGGGTACACATGACAATCAAAAAATTGTTATTGATGAACTTGCAGGAATGTGGTTTGCACTCTCTGTCGCTCCGGCAACAACTATTGCAATGAATCAACTCTTTGATCTGCAAAACGGATTTTTAATCCAGTCTCTTCTCTCTTTTGTACTTTTTAGAGCTTATGATATTACCAAACCTTCAATCATCGGAAGAATCGATCGAGAAGCAAAAGGGGGTATCGGAGTAATGGGAGATGATATTATTGCAGGTTTTGCAGCAGGAATCAGTGCTGCTGCACTCTGGCAGGGATGGCTCTATATAAAAGCGGCTATTTAGCCCGTTTAATCTCTTCATAGACCTTTTGTGTCAGTTTTTCTTGCATAGCATCATATCCTATGTAAGTAGCATCCAAAAGCTCTGCGGAGCGTTTTAAAGAGGAGAGTTGCTTAGCATTTTTCATATCAAAATTATATTTTGCCAACTGCTTTATCATTGGAAGTGTTGCAAAATCTGAAAAATCAAGAACAACATCAAAATCTGAAAAATCAAGCTCCATATCGGGTGCAATTCTATTCATATCTGCATCAACAATATCTACCTCTTGTGTAAAAGCCATCAGATCTTCCAAACTGTCATAGAAGTAACTCACTTCAAAACCACAAGAGAGAAATGAGAAAGCTTTTGCATAATGATTTATTCCGATAATGGCAATTTTTCGTGCCGCCAAATCTTTAAGATACTCCGTTAAGACACGTACACTAAAGATATCACCACGAAGAGACTCACCCTCTCGGTAGAGAATATCACACATCCCGCTTCGCTTTGCAATAGCACTCATATTATCCATCATTGCTGGCATATCAGCAACATACTCACTCGATATAACCGCACCGTTTACATGAGATTTTTTCATATTTGTAATCGTAAAGTAGAGATCATCTTCACGAATATTCATCGGTATCATCATTATATTGTCATCATTTGCTTTACAGATCTTATTAAATGTTGCAGAGAAACTACTGACACCTGCATGCTCCCCTATGTAACCAAAAAGTTTGCTCTCTTTGGATATTCTGTTATCATTATTCATCATTATCAACTCCTTTGTTTGGAACTATTCCCCATAAACTTTTTGCTTCATCCTCTTCTATCTGACATCGTCTGCAGAGTCTTGCATCTTCACTGTTTGCACTAAAAAACATATTACACTCATCACAACGCTTGACATGAAAGCGGATCAGATTGACAACCTGCGGTTCAAAAAACTCTTTGATGCTGTAGGCTTCTGCAAGCTTAATGGCATCCGGTTCACAAACATCATGACAGATATTACACTTTATACATAAGAAAGGATCAAAATCAATTTTAGAATTTTTCAAATCACTCGTTAATGCCCCACTCGGACAGACTCTATAACACATTTGACATGCAGTGCAGGCTTCACTCTCCAAAATCTTTTGGGAAGTAAAACTCAACTCTTTTGCCTCAACCGTATGAAAAACAGAGGGCTTCTGTGCACGTTTTATTGCAGTAAAGAGGAGTTTTCGTTTATTTGGAATAATTTTTTTCTTCAGCAGTGCAATATCTGTTTTTTGCAAGGTATGTTCAACAAGCTCATCACTTGCTTTTTGGATCTCATCTTCAAAACTTTTTTTAACTTTTGCAACACTCTTTAAATTAAATGCACTCAAAAAATCTCTTCGCTCAGTTGGTTTTTCCGACGTATTTTCATAACATACATTTTCAAGTTTTATAAGCGCATCACTCTGCATGGCTTCAAGAAGATAGGTTACTTCTTCATAGTTTGCTTCGATCTGCGGCTTACATGTCGATGCTATCGCACAGCTATCACAATAACCCATATCAAAAACCATCTCTTTTTTCAGAAGTACCATAGAGAGAATATGCTCAACACTGAGCGCTGCAATACAGGGAACATTTTTACGGCAGGAGAGAACATTCTCTTCATCTTCAATAAAATCAAAGAAGAGATCTGTGGGAGAGAACTCTTCAAGTTGCAGTGCTTCATTTGGACAAACACCGACACAGGCACCGCAGTGAACACATTCAGAAAAGTTAATGGCAGGAAGAGGCTTGCTTTCACCTATAACAATAGCATTGGTCGGACAAACAACTTCACACTTGTTACATTGACTCTCAACACTCAATGAACGGACACAAAGCCCGGCATTTAATTTTAACATCTAGCCTCTTTATATAAATAATTTTGATAATTCTATCACAAAATTCTAAAAGTTAATTGAGCTCTTTTTCAATTTTTTTTGTCTCATCATAAATTGAGAGTGACGGAAAAGCAAATTCAAGATTATTTCGTTCTAAAATCTCCATAATTTTTTCCATAACATCCTGTTTGGTAGCAAGCCAATCTTCCCAATCAACAGATTTGGAGAAGCAGTAAATCAAGATATTGATACTTGAATCACCAAACTCATCAAGATAGACCATAAGCGTTCTCTTAATACCTTCAAGATCATCTTTTGAAACAATTTTTGCAACACGACCACGTCGTTTCATTATATGCTCATAGATTGTATTTTTTGTTGCTATTTCAGGATGCTTTTGAAGCATCTCCCGTATCTCTGCAATAGCCTTTTGAATATCTTCCATCTTGGAATCATACTTCACTCCAAGTTTCATCTTAATACGTCGCCCTACTTTTCTTTTGTTCCAGTTTTTAATATCATTGGAGGCAAATGTTCCGTTTGGAATAGCAATCAGTGCATTATCAAAAGTACGAATTGTTGTAACCCGAAGACCGATCTCTACAACTGTTCCTTCCCGTCCGTCAATCTCGATCCAATCCCCCTGTGAAAAGACATCAGAAAAGAGAATGGAAAGTGTCCCAAAGAAGTTTGAGATCGTATCTTTTGCAGCAAATGCAACAGCAAAACCCCCGATACCAAGACCGGAAAGTACCGCAGTAAGATTAACACCGGCAAAATAGAGAAGAACCAAAAAGCCGATCATAAAGATAAAAAAGTTTATAATCTTAATACCGACATTGATAAGCTCACCCTTGACAGCACTTTTATCTCTCTCAAATTTTGTCAAATTCAATGCAGCAATAGTATTAACAACAATATAGATAATATAGGTAATAATTGCCGTATAGATAACATTAAAAAATTGTGAGACAAAAGAGATACTGCTAAAGTTGTTATATACATAAGCCACCATATTAATATTGATGACAATAATTAAAAACTCTATACTCTTTCGGGTACTGAGTAAAATATCTTCTGCATACTCATTAAGATAATCACTATTTATCAAATATTTTTCTAAAATAATATAGAAAAGTTTTCGTAAAGCATAAATAATAATAATCAGAAATAAAATAATAATTACTTTGATAACACTAAGTCCCAAAGGTTCTAAAAGCTTATCAACAACCTGCACAAGAGGCAGTGAGTTAATATAGACAACCGGTTTAATCAGATGATATTTGGAGTACATATTAAGACGGTACATCTTGTTTTCAAATTTATATAGATGCGCGATCATATCACTGTCAACATCCTGCAGTGCATAAAACTCACGAATATTTTGCTGTGCCGCCTGAATAACAGATGAACTGCTCTTTAACTCAAGAATTTTTGAGTAATCACTCCCTTTAACAATAGCAGCAAGTCTTTTCTGATTTTGGGCAGTAAATTGATTCAACTTTTTTTCAAATATTTCAATTGTTTTACTCTCATCCAAAGATGCTAAAATATTTTTTATCATATTGTTAATACTTCTTACAATAAGATAGGATTTTATCTGCACCTCATCACGAATAACAGCATAGGTATTCCCTGCCCGCTTATTAATAGAGATCACTTTTTTCAAAGAAAATATTTCAGAGTTAAAATCTCTAAGATGTTCAATATAGTATGATTTGTCAGCCATCAATTTATAGAGGGCTTCATCATACATCTCCTCTTGTTTTTTTACAAGTTCAGAAACTCTTTTTTGTGAAAGATTTGCATCATTCATCTCATAGGTAAGTTGAATCTGTGCATCAATAAAAGGTGAATATTTTACATCTGCCTGTGCATGAAGTGTCAAAAGAAAGAAAAGAACAAAAAAAACAATATGGCGTATCATTTAAATTCCTTCAGCTATCATTGCATCGGCTACTTTTTTAAATCCTGCAATATTTGCACCATCTACATAATTGCCTTCCACACCATAATCTTTTGCAGTAAAAGCAACACGTTTACAAATCTTTTGCATTGTCTCTTTAAGTTTATTATCAACTTTTTCAAAACTCCAACGACTCATAGAGGCATTTTGACTCATCTCAAACTCACTCACGGCAACACCACCGGCATTGGCTGCTTTTGCAGGAGCAAAACAGACATTGTGAGACTGTAACAAGGAGATAGCTTCAGGTGTTGACGGCATATTTGCTCCCTCTGTAACACTTACACAGCCGTTTGCTATAAGATTTTGCGCATCAATCTCCGTCAACTCATTTTGTGTTGCACACGGAAAAGCTGCATAACATGGAATATTCCATACAGCATGTCCCCCTTTTGGATACTCTGCAACAGGAATATACTGCGCTTCTGTATGCATTTTTGCATACTCTGTCAGAGATTGGCGTTTGTTGAGTTTTATATCTTTTAAAAGTTCTACATCTATTCCGCGTGGATCATAAATTGTTCCGCTCGAATCTGAACAACTTACAGGAAGAGCCCCGATCTGTGTCAACTTTTCAATAGCATGAACAGCCACATTTCCGGCACCGCTTACAACACAGACCTTTCCTTCAAGAGACTCTTTTTGCTCAATCTCCAACATACTCTCTGTAAAATAGACAGCACCGTAACCCGTCGCTTCAGGACGCATTAAAGAACCTCCAAAGAAGAACGGTTTACCGGTCAAAACACCCTCATAGGTAGAAGTTATCTTTTTATACTCTCCGAAAAGATAGGCTATTTCACGCCCACCAACACCGATATCACCTGCAGGAACATCCATACGCGGACCAATATATTTATGCAATTCAGTCATAAAAGCAGAACAAAATTTCATCACTTCAAAATCACTTTTGCCTTTTGGATCAAAATCACTGCCACCTTTTGCCCCGCCTATAGGCAGACCGGTCAAAGAGTTTTTCAATATCTGCTCAAAGCCCAAAAATTTTAATACACCCTCATTGACAGTAGGATGAAATCGCAAACCGCCTTTATAGGGTCCAAGTGCATTGTTAAACTGTACACGATAACCTGTATTTACCTGAATATTGTTATTGTCATCCAACCATGTCACTTTAAATTTTATCACTCTGTCAGGAACAACAAGGCGCTCCAAAATTGCATACTTTCTATACTTTTCATCAGACTCCAAAAGTGGTGCTATAGAGTAGATAACCTCCTCCATCGCCTGATAGAAAACTCCGTTTTCCGCACAATTGTGATTTTCAAATTTTTTTATCTCTTCTTCTGCTATTGACATAATCGTCTATCCTCTTTTTTATTCCCATTCATCAAATTTTGATTTTGAATGTTTGTCTTTTTTGTAACGCTTCGCATTTTTACTTTTTTCCAACTGATTTGCATTATAGAGCAACTCCTCTTTAATCATATCAATATCTCCGTCACTCTCTCTGTATGCAATCATCTTTTTTACAAATTTTTGGAGATCCTGCAGATCACCTTTATAAAGAGCAACCTCTTCAACACGCTGATATACCCGTAAAGCATTCTCTATCTTTTTATCATATCCCTCTTTGGTAACTTCATCATTATTACTCAAATAAGCGATCATACTTTTGTAAAAACGCTCCAGTGCCCGTACATATCGTAATCGATTTGAATTTTCGATAGCTTTCTTTGATGCCGCCATTTTTATCCTGTTTAAATATTATAGCTATAATTATACACTTTATTTTGGAGAAGAATTTGAAAAAAATATTTTTGGCTCTATTCATCTTGTCTGTTTCTCTCTTTGCAGAGTATAAAAGCGAGTATCTTTCAGACAAAATTTTACAATCTCACATACCGATTGTTGATATACGAACACCTCAGGAGTGGCAGGAAACAGGCATTTTAAAAGGTGCTGTTCCTATTATGTTTTTTGATTCAAGAGGCAACTATAACGCCAAAAAGTTTTTACAGGAACTCAATCAAAAGATCGATACAAAAAAACCTTTTGCCATTATATGTCGTACAGGAAGCAGGACTTCTATGGTCGGACCATGGCTCTCCAAAGAGCTTGGATACAATGTTCTTAACCTCAAAGGCGGTATGATGTATGCTCTACACAAACTCAATATAAAACCTGTAAAATATCAACCATAATGCCTGGCTGGTTAAAATTTCTTTTCTATTTTATCCTAAGATTGGCAATCACATTTGCCATCTTGGGATTTATTATCTTTTTACTCTGGTGGTTTCTCTACTCGATCTTCTACTAAAGAAGTGACTTTATAACGTTAGAGACCCCCTGATGCAGATTGTAGTGGGCAATAGGAAAATCAAGATCTTCACGCTCAAGATTGACACTGTATGCAGAGAGATACTCTCCTAAAAGTTGCAGATCTACAGCACTGTATCTTCTACACGCTTCTTTGTCTAAAGATGTACGCAGAAGCTCTCCTGCTTCATTGGATTTTGCAAGTGTAAATGCCAAAGTTTTCAGACTCAAAAAATCACTCCACTCAAAAAAGAGTTCGGGTGTCAATTTTTCCACCGGTTTTCCTTCCGGTGTAAAGAGAAGATTCATATCCCGTAAGGGTATCAACACAGAGAGAATAGCCTCCGTAAAAGGGACTACCCGCTCTGTCCAAAAAGGTGATTCATTGCGTTTTTGCAATTCAGAATCTATTGTTTGAATAATTGTTGTGCTATCTGCACTTTCAAAAAGTTCATAACTTGCTTGTTTCATATTTTTATCCATCTTTTTTTAATTTTGATAGTATATAATTTCATTTTTAAAAAGGAGATATATTTTGCAATTAAATAAAAGCTTTACAACAAACTTCATAGCATTTATCTTGGTAGGTCTCTCATTTATAGTACCCAAATATAAAGATCTGCTTTTATATATGGGTCTTTTTGCACTCTCCGGTGCCGTTACAAATCAACTAGCCATTCATATGCTCTTTGAAAAAGTACCTTTTTTATATGGTTCGGGGGTTATTCCGGCACGTTTTGAAGCTTTTAAAAAAGCGATCAAGGATCTGATGATGCAGGAGTTCTTTACACAAGAGCAGCTCCAAAACTTCTTTGCAAATGAAGAGAAAAAGATAGATCTCACACCCATCATAGAAGAGACAGATTTTTCACCCGCTTTTGATGCTTTGAGTAAAACGGTAATGGAGTCCTCATTTGGTGGAATGTTAGGAATGTTTGGAGGAGAGTCGGCACTAGAAAATTTACGAGAACCATTCTCAAATAAAATGCGATCTGCAGTCATTAAAATCGTCAATTCAGAAGCTTTTAACACAACAATGCAACAACATCTTCAAAGCTCTTCTTTAAGTGATGATCTTATCAACTCCATAGAAAGTGTCATCGAGTCAAGATTAAATGAACTTACTCCACAAATGGTAAAAGAGATCGTACAAAAACTCATAAAAGAGCATCTTGACTGGCTTGTCGTATGGGGAGGAGTCTTTGGAGGACTTATTGGATTAGTTTCCTCTTTCTTAATTTAGCCCTTAGTTATGGGCTTTAAGTTTTAAAATTTTAAAACTTTACAACACTTTTTTACAACAAATGGTTTTCAATATACAAATTTTTGACAATTATTGAATAACAAGCTTTTTGATATTATTCATAATTATTACCTACCAATTAGTATTTTATTCATCAAATAAGTATCTATAAAGCTGAGAATATACTGTGCATAATCAAGTTCTTGAAATTCTTCTAAATCTAATAAATCATGTACAGGTACCGTAAAATCAACTAAAAAAGAAGTTTCTTTTTTATGTTTATTTAAAGGTACTACATCAGCTTTATATTTTCTTTTTTTGTTAATCTGGCGCTTATATGGAGTACTTACAATATAAAAGTTTACACCACCTTGCCATAACAATTCACCTTTTTCTATTTCCTTTAGAGGAAGTCTGTCTTTGTAATCAGAAATTTTATATTGGCTAATTATACTAATTACTTCAGCAAAGGCTTTACCCAT
>Ga0256843_1003080_pt1 | contig 11760 bp, 14 predicted proteins | sample AlvinellametaG_FD_191572 | JGI IMG/M metagenome (GOLD analysis project Ga0256843, IMG submission 191572) | Pompeii worm associated microbial communities from hydrothermal vent at the East Pacific Rise, Pacific Ocean - Alvinella | ecosystem: Host-associated > Annelida > Integument > Unclassified ... | reverse complement strand
CTTCTCTATCTCCCTTTTTTCAAACATCTTTGCAAATTTATTTGCAGTTTTAGAAGATTTTGCAAGTAAAATGAGTCCTGATGTCATCTTGTCAAGTCTGTGCACACTGTAGAGTTCACTTGTACCGACAAGTTCCTGTGCCAAAACTACAAAACCTTTTTGCCCATCTTCAGAGTGAAAATTCATCCCTGCTGGTTTGTTAAAAAGTATAAACTCATCTTCATCGGCGAGAATGTCAGTGCTTGTAAGCTCTCTTTTCATTACTAGAGGTGCACCACTTTGGCACCAAAACCACCCATATGTTGTGGTGCGTCTTCAAAGCTCTTGACACGTGGGTGCTGTTTTAAAAACTCTTTGACAGCATAAGAGAGTTTTCCTGTACCTATACCATGATAGACAAGCACTTCATCCCAGCCATTAATGAGAGCATCGTTTAAAAATTTGTCAAGAGTCTCTGTTGCTTCATCTGCACGCATACCATGTAGATCGCACTTTAGCCCTGCTTTTTTTGTGATGTTAAGACTCAGATCAGTACGAGGTTTTGCTTTTACTATTTTTGTTGGTTTAAGTTGTTTTGTCTTTACGCGTACTTTCATGCCATTTACTTCAACAATAGCCTCTTTTTTCCCTTTCATAGCAACAATGACACCGCTTTGGGAGTGGTACTTGACTTCATCACCGACTTTAAAAGTATACTCACGCTCAATAGGATCTTTTTGCTCTTTTGGCAGGGCATTTTTTGCCTTGTTCATCGCACGGTGAATAGCTTTTGTATCACCCTCTCTAGCTGCTTTTTTCGCTTCACCTATGGCTGATTCATACTCTTTTTTAAGTTTTGCACGTTCATCTTGGAGGATCTTTGCAAGCTCCTCTTTTTGCTCTTTTAGGGCACGCTCTTTTTTGGTAAGATCTTCAAGCTTTTTGTCTGCTTCTTGGTGTTTGTGTTTGAGTTCACGCTCCAACTGGCTTCCTCTTTCAATGAGTTGAGAGAGCTTTTCTGAATTGTCTCCATAGACTTTTTTGGCTTCAGAGACTAAGGTGTTGGCAATGCCATATCGTGCTGCTGTTTCAAAGGCATAACTCTTCCCTATAATCCCCTGCATAAACTCGTAAGTAGGGCGACGATTCGCTTCATCATAGATGGCAGCCATCAGCTCCACATCATCACGATCAGCCATCAGTGCAGCAAGACGTTTATGGTGTGTTGTAACAACTACTTTATGACCCCGTTTAATGAGATCATCCAAGATCACTTTAAACAGAGCAGCTGCTTCATCAGAATCTGTTCCTAGCTCTATCTCATCAACACCGATAAGTGCCTGTTTGTAACTAAAAAGATGTGCAAACTGCTGCATACGTCCGGCAAAGGTAGAGATGTCATTTTTGACATTTTGCGGATCATCGATGATAGCTTCGATGGCTTTAAAGTTCCCTATGTGTGATTTATGGGCATCTAATTTCATAGGAATGATATACTTAGCCATAAATGCAGAGGCTAAAATAGCTTTAAGCAGCATCGTTTTACCACCGGCATTCACCCCTGTGATCATTAAGATATTTTTTGAAAAATCGACATTAATAGGCTTCGCATTGTGTAGAGCAGGGTGGATAAAATCTTTTAAGAGTATTTTTGTATCTCTTTGACTCTTGATGAGTTGTAGATTCTTACTCTTTGCAAATAAAACCCGTGCCTGATAGTTGTCAAACTTGGTAAACTCTTTGTCTATAAAGTTTATAAAAGGGAGGAGCTGCTCTAACTTTTGTGAGAACTCTTTGGCATACTCATAAAAAATTGCCTCTCTCTCTTGTTCGATAAAGCGGATCTTCTCTTTTGTTTTTAAGATATTGTCCGGTGCTACATAGAAAAAACCACCGCTTGAACGACCGACAACTGCACCTTTGAGTACATGATTAAAACCGCCGCGAACAAGTAGACACTCTTCGTTGTTGACATAGTGTACCTGTGTATCGACAAGGTATCCTGCAAGTTTTGAGCTGTTCATCATCCGCTTGAGTGCACCACTCATCTCATTTTTGTACTCTTTTATACGCTGGGAGAGTCCAAAGAGATTTTCATCAAGATTCTCTTCAAATTTACCATCATTTGTAAAATATTTTTCGATCTCAAAAAACTTCTCGGGAACGACAAACTTCTCCATCCACTCCCCAATGAGTCCATCAAGTTCACGTTTTTGAAAGTAACGGAAGTATCGGACAATTTTGACGATCTCAAAAATCTGCTCAAAATTTAAAACACCGTGTTTTTTGAGGTGGAGTTTGATCTCTGTAAAGTCAGCTACTTTTGGTGGTGCTTTAAACTCTAGCTTATCAAGAGCTGTGATGTAGCGAAAGTGTAGCTCCTGATCACCTTCTATATACAATGAGTGTGTTCGTGAGAAGAAACTTTCAAACTCACTAATGTGTTGTGTGAGATCAAGCTGATTAATAAGTTTTGTAATTTTGTTATGTTTTTTATCTATTGACATGTGAAGGCATCTATCATCTCTGCGTAATGCGGAGTGTTTTCTTTTCCAATAAAGGTATATGTTCCAATGCTTAGAGAGTAGAGAGAACTGTTAACATCTCTCTTGCCACAATGAATGGTTTTTCCCTGTTCATACTTTACTACGACTTCTAGCATCTTCTCTCTTTGTTGTTCTTTGTATTTATTATAAGCTACTGCACTCATAATGAGTGTGACAAGTATTACTGCAGTAATAGCTTTTTGTTTTGTTGTAAGTTCTGTAAAGTAGTGCATTGCAAGAAAGAGCAGTCCTACAATGATAAGTCCATAAATATAAGCCACTTACTTTACACCCCTAATCTGATAAGTAATATCACCAGCACCAAAGCCAATAATAATACCACTGTCAAGTCTTTCAAGTTCTTGTTCATCTTTTAGAACAGTAATTGTATTTTTATTACGTTGAATAGCATCTGCCATTGTAAGGTTATACTCTTTAAACTTTTCTACAAAGTCTATCTCTCTATGTGCTTCACTTGCTGCCCAAACAGGCAAGATGATTAGCTCATCTGCACCTTCAAAACATTTTATAAAGGCATCAAGATTATCAATAGTTCGTGAGTATTTGTGTGGTTGCCAAATAGCTGTAATCTTTTTAAAACCTTTTAGATGTGCATACTCTCGAACAGATTCAAAAGTAGCTTTAATTTCAGTAGGATGGTGACCATAATCATCAATGATCACACGATTTTCTTCCATACCAACGATATCAAAGCGTTTTTTGATCCCTTTGAAGTTAAGTAATTTTGTACGGATCTCCTCTACATTCATAGAGTCTAGTGCTGCAACGATAGCAAGTGCTGCATCAAGTGCTATATGTTTACCAAAGCCCCAGACACTGAAAGTACCTAAGTCTCTAAATTCAAAACGTGTATGTGGTTCATTGTTTATAAGTATATATTCTATATTTTTTATATCACGAGAAGGGTAGATCCACTCTGCTTCTACTTCATCTATAAGTGTTGCAAGATAAGGATCTTCAGCATTGAGAACTTTGACTTTTGCACTCTTTATAAATGTTTTATAAGAGTCATAAAATCTGTCATAATTATAGTCATAGTACTCCATATGTTCTGGTTCTGCATTGATAACTATTGCACAGTAGGGATTCGAGTTTAAAAAGCTTCCATCACTCTCATCTGCTTCAAAGATCATAACATCACTTTTCTCATCATAACGAACATTAGATCCAAACTCTTTTGATTCTGCACCAATAATAGCCGAACCATCCATTATAGAGGCTAAGATAGCTGTTGTTGTACTCTTTCCATGTGCACCAGCAATAGAGTAAACTTTTCTATCATCCAAAATTTTGAGGAGTGCTTCACGGCGAGCAACAACTTCTATACCTTTTTCTTTTGCAGCAATAATTTCAGGATTATCTGGACGAATAATTGCAGAGTGGACAATCAGCTCCTGATCTGTTATAGCACTGCCTGTATGTGGTATAGTGATATCGATGCCAAGAGAGCGGAGTTTTTGAGTAATGAGAGTATCTTTAATGTCTGATCCACTTACTTGATGCCCTTTATACTGCATATACTGTGCAAGACCGGAGATTCCTATACCACCAATACCGATAAAGTGAATTTTCATCTGCTTATCCCTCTTGACTTTTACTATTTTGAAGCAACTCTTGTGCCTCTTTACTAAAGCGACTTACATAAAATGTGCCTGCTCTTTCAGTTGCTTGTAGATCAGCTATCTTCTCTAAAAAATCATCCAAGGGAAGATTTTCTCTTGCAGCAGCCTGATGAATTTTCATAGCATCTGAGAATTTTTGATCATTACTAAGACCAGAAAGAACTTCAAAAAGTGCTGCTGCATCACTTGCTTTACCAACACTGTAATGCTCCATAGCATATTCATATAAGGCACGAAGTGTTGCAAAGTCTTGAACTTCATTCATATCCATAGTACGGTGAGACTCCAGTGTATCTGTTAGCTTCTCAAGTGCCAGATCTAAAATATTTGCATAATATCCGTGGAGTGTCTCTTCATCAAAAATTTTATGTGCCTCTTGTTCTAAAACATAGAGTGATGCAATATCTGCCGCCTTTTGAGCCTCTAAGATCTTGGTTTTTAACTCTTCTTTAGTCATTTATACACTCCTTTATACGTAGTAGTACCTCTTTAGTTTTTTGTGGGTTTTCAACAAGTGCTATACGAATATAGCCTACACCCGGATTTTCTTGATTTCTATCAGTTCGTGCTAAAAATTCACCAGGGAGTACTTTTACATTGTACTCTTTGTAGAGTTTTTTGGTAAAAGTAAGAGCATCGCCTACAGGAATCCAAAGATAAAAAGTAGCTTTTGGAATGGCAGTCCCTAGTATCTCTTTTGCTACTTGAAAGTTGGCTTTGTAAATTGCACGTGAGGTGCTAACATGAGTTTCATCACTCCATGCAACAGCAGCTGCGTGTTGAAGTGGAAGTGGAGAAGCACACCCTACATAAGTACGATACTTCATATACTCTGCTAAGATCTTTGCATCACCGGCAATAAAACCAGATCGTAGGCCTGGAGCAGAAGAACGTTTTGAGATGGAATTGATCACAAGTATGTTTTTAAAGTCCCTGTTTCCAACTTTTTGTGATGCTTCAAGTAGAGATGGGATTGCATCATCTGTATAGATCTCACTATAACACTCATCATTGAGCAGTACAAAGTTGTGTTTGAGTGCCAGTTTTACCCACTCACCGAGTTCATCGAGTGTGAGTGTCGCCGTTGTTGGATTGTTTGGAAAGTTTAAGATCACAAGATCACAGCGATCAAGTTCTGTCTCGCTCAGTGTTGGTTTGAAGTTGTTTTTTGCTGAAAGATTGAGATGAATCACCTCTGAACGTGTGGCAATTGCAGCACCTTCATAGATTTGATAAAAAGGATTTGTATAGGCCATAACACTGTTTTCTTTGTCAAAAAGAAGAAACTGTGGAAAGTTAAAAAGAACTTCACGTGTTCCAAAGCTAGGGATGATTTGTGAATCACTAAGCTCTATATTAAAGCGTCTTGCTACAAAACCACGCATTGCTTCACGAAGTTCTGCTTCTCCGGTTGTTTTTGGATACTTTTGTAGAAGATTTGTACTCTCTTGGAGTGCTTTTTGTATAAACTCTGGAGTTTCAAATTGTGGCTCACCAATCGTTAAAACAGAAGGTATATACTCTTGATTTGGTATGATATCTTTAAGTAAATCGTTTAATTTTTCAAATGGATAGGGTTCAAAATGCATATTTATTTCACTTTCTTAAATTAATGTTATTATAGCGAAAAACTCTTTACCTCTGATTTGTTAAAGTATTTTTTTTGCTTGATTCAATTAAAATTGTTGTACAATATACTCTATTAAATTACGTTATTCAAGGAAAAAATAGATGAAAATTGTATTATCAACAGTTGTAGCACTCTTTTTACTAGGCTGTGGTGAGAGTAAATCAACTTCACATGAAGTAAAAAATGAGCTTACTCCAAAGAGTGAAGTTGTTGAAAAAGTTGCTGTAGTTGAAGAGAAAGTAGCTCCAAAAGAGGAAAAAGTTGTTGTTGCAGAAGAAAAAATAGCACCAACAGAGACAAAAGAAGTTATTGTTAAAGAGGTTGTTCCCGAAGCTCAAGCAATAGCTTCTAATACAGAGACTAACAATGTAGATGGGGCAAAACTTTTTGTTGCATGTGCTGGTTGTCATGGTGCTAATGGTGAGAAAAAAGCACTTGGTAAGTCCAAAGTTATTACTGGTTGGGAAGCTTCTAAAGTTGTTACAGCACTAAAAGGTTATAAAGATGGTACATATGGTGGTGCTATGAAAGCTGTAATGAAAGGGCAGGCTTCAAAGTTAAGTGATGCTGAAATTGATGCACTTGCAAAATATATCTCTACATTGAAGTAGAGACAAGTCTATAACCAACTCCATAGATACTCTCTATGGAGTCTTGAGATATCTTTTTTCTGAGTTTAGAGACAAGTTTTCTGATATTTTGAGGATCAATATTTTCATTGTTTTGTTTATAAAAATGAACAATATCATCATTTGAAAAAATTTTATTTTGAATTGTGCCTAAAAGATCTAAAAAAAGAATTTCAAATTTTGTTAGATATATAACTTCATTATCTTTTTTCAACATCTTGTTTATCTGATCATAAGTAAATCCACCTTGAAGATTAATAATAGTATCTTTTTTAGATAAATCTTGTTCATTTATTTGACAAGTTTTTGCAATGTTGTAGAGTACTTTAAGAAGTTCTTGATAATCAATCGGTTTTTGAATAAATTGAGATACTCCTAGATTGATTAATGGAATAAGGTATGATGATTCATCATGTGCAGAGAGAATAATAACTGCTTGTGATGGTTTAATTGCATAAAGATGCTTGGTAAGTTCTATACCATCCATCTTTGGCATACGAATATCTGTAAGTACAATATCATATGACTTTTTTTGATAAAGTTTAAGAGCACTCTCTCCATCATTTACTGTATCAACAGATTTGAAGAAATTTTTTAAGATATCAGCAGTATGTTCACATAACTCTTGATGATCTTCTACAAATAATAAATTAAGATCTTTTGTGTATGGTAATAATTCTTTGGAATTTATCATATTTAATTTTTCTTTAGTTTTTAAGTAAGTATATCAAGTATTGATTATATATTCAAGAAAGCGTGATACAATTTGAAAAAAATTAATGAGAAGTAATATGAAAATAGTTATAAATGGCCAGCCAAAAGAGTTTGAAGATAAAAGCACACTAGAAGATATTTTAAAAGAGCTTGCACTTGAAGGAAAAGTTATGGCAGCAGCTGTTAATATGAATATAGTGAAACAGAATGAGTGGAAGAGTTATATTCTTGAAGAGGGTGATAAATTAGAACTGCTTGATTTTGTTGGTGGGGGTTGAACTTTTAAGTGCTACAACCGCAATAGCATACTCCCCATCATGTGTGATTGAGAGAGTAGCATTTGTAATATGAAATTGTGTTACTATTTTATCTGAAATGGCTAATTGAGGTGCACCCTTAGCATCTTTATAAATCTTTATATCATAAAAAGAGCATTGTGAACCTATACCAGTTCCTAATGCTTTTGAAAATGCTTCTTTGACAGCCCAATATCCAGCAGCATTCTTTGGGTTTTTAACAAGTTTAATCTCCTCCTCACAAAGAAATCTTAAAAGCGCTTTGTTACCAAAACGCTCCATAAATTGTTGCATGCGAGAAATTTTTATAAGATCAATGCCTATCATAAATTATTGAATCACAAACTCAGTAAAATAGATTCCTTTGATTCTTCCGTCTGAAAGCATAGCATTTAAGGTATCCATAATTTGCTCAGTTACTTTTTGTTTCCCTTTTTTTGATGAAATCTCTTCTAATGTTTTTGATGAGAGAATTCTAATAATACGATCTCTTAAAACAGCAGCTTTGGCATCAAGTTCCATACTTAACTCTTCACCTTCAAGTTCAAGAGACATAGTTGTTTTAAGATATCTTCTTCCAGAGTCACTTTTTAGATTTACAGTAAAAGTGTCTAATGGATAGAGGGTGCCTATCTCATCTAATTTTCTTGTAGTTTCATAACCACTACTGCTTGCACTACTGCGTGTAGGTTTCTGAGATATTGTTTTTTCTTTTACTGGTGGAGTGGCTGTTGCATCAACTGCATCATCACCTGTCATTAGTAAAACTGCTACAACAGCTCCAATGATTATAATAAGTATTAATATAACAATAATAATAATCATCAGTAAATTACTGGATTTTTTCTCTTCGGGTTGAGACTCTTCTTCTGTTTTCTCTTCTTCAGCCATATTTCCTCCTTGAACTGTATAGTTTTGTTAGTATATCAAAAACTATAAAAAACTATGCATCTGCTTCATGTAAAACTAACTCTTTTAAGGGTAAAAATTCATAACTCTCTGCATTATAATATTCAATTTTTCCTGTTTCTATATCATAACACCAACCATGAATATGAAGATCCCCTTCTTCAAATCGCTTTTTTACATTTGGATAGGTTAAGATATTGTCAATTTGGTTAATGACGGAGAGTTTCTCTGTTAAACGAATAAGTTCTTCTTTATCTGCATTGGCTCCAAGTGAAAGAATTGCTGATTTTTTTGCATTTTCACCAAGTTCAAGCCATTTTTTTGTATGGATGAGTGAAGGATCTTCAACTGGTTCATAGAGTGCTTTACACGCTCCACAGTGTGTATGACCACAAATAATAATCTCTTCTACTTTTAAAACACTTACAGCATACTCAATTCCAGAAGCAGTAGCATGAAAATCTTCATCTGGTTTATAAGGTGGTACAAAATTTCCAACATTTCTTAGTACAAAAAGATCTCCAGGATTTGTTTGCAACATAAGATCTGGTATAACACGTGAATCTGAACAGCCAATAAAGAGTGCTTTTGGAGATTGCCCACTCTTTACAAGTTCAAGTAGAGACTCTTTGTTCTTTTTAAAGTATGATCGAAAGAGCTCGTTACCTTTTGCATAATCTCCAAGATTCATGAAGGATCCTTATGAACAGATTTTGATATTAAGAGATTTCATAATCTCTTCAAAGATTGGTCCACTTTCACGATGAATATCATCATGATACTCAATCACTAAAACTTCTTTGCCGCTTGAGACTTTTGTTGTATGCATTTCAGGTGTAAGTGGACATTTTGCAATTATTTTATCAACAGTTGTATTTACTAACTCTTTTTCTGTATTTTTATCATATGCAAGTGCTAATCTTGAAAATCTCTCTTCACTTCTAAATTCCGCATCAATCATTTTTTACCTTCAATTTTTTATTTCGTAATTATACAATTTTTATGTATAAATTTTACTTTTATTGTGATGAATTTAGTACCACTCAAGTAGTTTTGTTACTTCATCGACAATATAAGTCTTAATACCACTCTTCTCTAAAGGTTTTTTTGCTACAAGAGCTTTTGTAATATTTTGCATTTTTGCCTCTTTAAGTCTTGCATCAAGAGCATAAACTTCACGAACATCACCTACGAGTGAAACTTCTCCAATAAAAACTGTCTCTTTAGAGATAGCACGATCTCGAAAACTGGATATTATAGCTGCTAAAATTGCAAGATCTGCAGCTGTTTCTGTGATCTTTATGCCTCCTGTTATATTGATAAATACATCATAACCAGAGAGTGGAATCTCTAACTTTCTCTCCAAAAGGGCTAGAAGCATATTTAAGCGATTATTATCAAATCCAGTTGCTTGACGTTTTGAGTTTGGTGTATGAGATTCTGAAACAAGTGCCTGTACCTCTAAAATAATAGGGCGACTCCCTTCCATAACAACAGTCAGTGCAGATCCACTCTGTTGAGAGTTCCGATTAAAAAAGCGAGAAGATATATCTGTAGCACTTACAAGCCCTTGGGCCTTCATCTCAAAAACTCCGATCTCACTTGTTGCTCCAAAACGATTTTTAAAACCTCGTAAGATTCTAAGTTCTTGCGATGAATCACCTTCAAAATATAAAACAGTATCAACCATATGTTCTAAAACTCGAGGACCAGCAATGGAACCCTCTTTTGTAATATGACCGATTATAAATATGGCAAGATCTTTCTCTTTTGCAATACGCATCAGTTCAAAGGTTATTTGACGTACCTGTGTTACTGATCCTGGTGCTGATGTTATATTTTCAGAGTATATCGTTTGAATAGAATCTATAATAAGAAAGTCATATTTTCTATGTTCAAGCTCTACCAAAATCTGTTCTAATCTTATTTCACTGAGAAGGTAGAGTGAATCATGGTTTGATTTAAGACGGTTTGCCCGTAGTTTTATTTGAGATGTAGACTCTTCTCCCGTAACATATAAAACATCTTTTTGTGTTGAGGCAATATTTGAGCCTACTTTTAAGAGGAGTGTTGACTTTCCTACACCAGGACTACCTCCAATAAGTGTCAGACTTCCCGGTACAATTCCACCACCGAGTACATTGTCGAGTTCTGTATCAAGACTTGAGAAACGGAAAACCTCCTCTTCAACGACTTTATTGATACTGATAGCTTTTGCTTTTGTTGCTGATGTGGATTTTGTTTGCTTAACGACTTCTTGTTGATGTTCATTTAGCTCTATAAAACTGTCCCATGCACCACAATTAGTACATTTTCCCATCCATTTTGGAGTTGTAAGTCCACAGTGTTGACACTCAAAGAGTATTTTTTTCTTTGCCATGATCTATCTTTATTATTAAATTATTTGAAGTAGTTTAGCAAATTTTTTTTCGTAAAGAGATAATATGGCAATTTGTCATTTTATTTTTCTAAAAGAGGGAAAAAACCTCTTTAATAGTGAGAAAAATAGATAGTTCCTACAATTCCTTCAGGAGTAGATTTTACTTCCAGTTTAGAATCGATAGGTGCTTTTCTATTTTGAAGAACATTTTGTAAATCTTTTAGAACTATACCGTAGTTACGAAACATAGGTACAGTGACTTGTTTTACCTTTGCAACAGCAACTTCATTTGCTAAGGCTTCAAGAGCAGCTTCATAAACAATCTTATTAGTGACATATTGAAGATAGTAATCTTTCATGATTTTTATATTGTTAAGCCAAGCTTTTTTTTCATCTTCATTGAGAGAATCATTCTCATGAACTCTTTTAATAAGCTCATCAACAAGGTGTTCGGCTTTTGCCTCTCTTGTTTCATAGATTTCATCAAGATTTTTTATATATTTTTTCAAGCCTTCTAAAAGCTCATTTGGTTTGATCTCTTTGTGTTCTGTTTTATAGAGATGTTGTGTTTGCTCTGTAGCACCATAGCTAAGTGCTTCTAGTAGTTCAAGTGCAGCGTGAAGGTAGAGGTATCTATCTGGCTGTAATGGATCAAAACCAACACCATTTTTTGAGACTATTGGCATATTTCCTACATATTTTAGTTTCATTATAAACTCCTTTTATTATTTTTTATAGTTCCAAATCCCATCTTTATATTCGATTTCTGTATCAATAGGTGTATTTGAATAGTTGACTAAAACAACATTCTCAGAAAGATCTTTTAAATAGATAAGACGTTCTTTGATGAGAAACTCTTCTAATAGTTCAGCTTTTTTGTTCTCTTGTAGATCTTCTGTTGGAGTGTTTTCTTCTTTGAGAACTTCTGGTTCTGGTTCTGGTTCTGGTTCTGGTTCTGGTTCTGGTTCTGGTTCTGGTTCTGGTTCTGGTTCTGGTTCTGGTTCTGGCGCGCGCACTTCTTCAGGAAGAGTTTT
>Ga0256843_1003078_pt1 | contig 11762 bp, 9 predicted proteins | sample AlvinellametaG_FD_191572 | JGI IMG/M metagenome (GOLD analysis project Ga0256843, IMG submission 191572) | Pompeii worm associated microbial communities from hydrothermal vent at the East Pacific Rise, Pacific Ocean - Alvinella | ecosystem: Host-associated > Annelida > Integument > Unclassified ... | reverse complement strand
GAAGATTTAACTGATGAGGATATTTTGGAGATGGCAAAGTATGTTCACTCTCTCAAAGCAGAATAAAACTACCAAAACAAAAGGCTAGGCATTACACCTAGCTTAGCACCTCAAACTACTAAAAAATTAAAACCCCCTAAGCTTTACGCCAATATAAAGAGCTACAATCCCAAGAGCAATATTGACTGGCAAGAGGTAATGAGGAATGATACTAGCCACCTCTCCAGCCTCTTTTGTATTACCAGCTTCAAAAGCACTTCTAGCTTTTTTGAGCCTAAAAATCATAAAAATATAGTTTGAAGCCATTACTGTCCAGATTATCTCTTTGGTAATAAATAGATAACCTAAATTTGTGTGGTGTCCATTAGTAGCAATTGCCATCATTAGACCTGTCGCCATAATCACTACAACAAAAGTAGCTACCAACCCAAAAAGTCTTTTTGATATCTGTAAAGATTTTTCTATTTTTAGTGTTGCTTCTGGGAGGGTATGGATGATTGGATGTACAGCCACTTTGATTGCAATCATTCCACCAATCCAGATTATCGCCCCTAAAATATGAAAAAAGACAATCAAATCTGCATACTCAAACAGAGAATTCATATCAATCTAACCTCTCTTTTAGATAATCCAAAGCCACTTTTTTGGCTTCGCTAATCTTTGAGCTATCTTTGCCACCTGCTTGAGCAAAATCTGCTCTTCCTCCGCCACCACCACCGACAATGGGAGCTACACTTTTTATCCAATCTCCAGCTTTAATTGGGCTATTTTTACTTCCACTTGCAAGGAGTACTTTGTCTCCTTTTTTCATAAATAGCATTACAGCCACTTTTTCATGGCGATTTTTGACCTCATCGACCGCTTTTTTAATATCACCAGAAGCAATCTCATCTACAATCACCACCACATCACCAATTTTTTGACTTTGTAACTCTTTTTTGGAGCTATTAAGAGCTGAATCTAGTTCTCTTTTTAGCTCTTTTATCTGCTCTTTTAGCTTTTTGATGCCAAGTAGTGGATTTTGATTTTTGACCTCTTTAAGAATCTCATCTCTCTCTTTTCTTAGATTATCAATAAACTCTCTAGCACTTTGACTACAAATTGCCTCTATTCTTCTGACCCCTGAGCTTACACCGCTCTCTTTTGTGATGATAAAAATCCCAATTTCTGAACTATTTTTGACATGAGTCCCACCACAAAGCTCAATTGAAGCTCCCTCAAAATCTACAACTCTGACCTCTTTATCATACTTCTCTCCAAAAAGAGCCATCGCTCCAGACTTTTTGGCATCATCTATATTCATCACTTTTGTCACAGATGGAATTGCTCTTTGAATTTTATGATTTACCCACTTTTCAATCTCTTCTAGCTCCTCTTTTGTCAAAGCTTTTGGATGAGTGAAGTCAAATCTCAATCTTTTGGCTTCTACTAATGAGCCAGCTTGAGTGATATGTTCTCCCAAAACTTCTCTAAGAGCTGAATGAAGTAGATGAGTAGCAGAGTGATGTCTTTCAATCTCTTTTCTCTGCTCATCGACCACAGCTTCCACACTATCTCCTACTTTTAGGATATTTCCTTCGGTATCGATAAGAGATAGATTCAAATTATTAAACTTTTTTGTATCCAAGACTTTGATATTTGGAGCGCCATTTTCTATGATTAGCTTGCCACTATCGCCAACTTGCCCCCCACTCTCTGCATAAAATGGAGTCTCTTCTAGCATTACCCATCCCATTTTATTGATAGAATCGACCTCTTTAAAAGCTTCATCAAGAAGTGCTATCACTTTTGTATTGATTTGAGTTTTTTCATACCCTACAAAACGATTAGCCCCAAATCTCTCCTCCAAAGCTTTAAAATCCCCACTTACAAGTGCATCTCCGCTACCTTTCCAAGAGGCTCTTGATTTGGCTTTTTGCTCTGCCATTTTTGCTTCAAAAGTATCAATATCTAGCTCAATTCCTCTTTCTCTTAGCATATCTTGAGTGAGGTCAAGTGGGAAGCCGTAAGTATCGTAGAGTTTGAAAGCGACCTCCCCACTAAATTTACCTTTGCATTTGCTAAGCTCTTCATTAAAGATTTTAATACCAGCTTCAATCGTATCAAAAAATCTCTCCTCCTCAATCTTGAGACTACTTTTTATTGCCTCTGCTCTTTTTGGAAGATAATCATAAGCCTCTCCCATCACCTCTACGAGGGTATCGACCATTTTATAAAGAAAAGGTTCTCGAAGTCCTAGAAGATAACCATGTCTGATTGCTCTCCTTGTAATTCTACGCAAAACGTATCCTCGACCCTCTTTATCAAATGTGACACCTTGAGCTAAAAGAAAACTTGAAGAACGAAGGTGGTCGGCAATTACTCTGTAACTTGAGATTGTATTCTTATCAGGTTTTTCTCCTACAATTTCAGATAATTTATTAATGTAAGGCATAAAAAGAGATGAATCAAAGTTATTTTGCACTCCCTCTTTGATAGCTACTACTCTTTCTAATCCCATTCCTGTATCAATTGAAGGTTTTGGAAGTGGGTGAAGTGTCCCTTTTTCATCCTTTTCATACTGCATGAAAACAAGATTCCAAATCTCTAAAAATCTATCTCCATCACCACCGAGATAATCTTCATCTGAGTTGAAATTCTCTTCCCCTTGGTCATAAAAAATCTCACTACAAGGTCCACAAGGGCCAGTATCACCCATCTGCCAAAAGTTATCTTTATCTCCAAATCTTTTGATTCTATCCTCAGAAATGTGACATTTCCAAAGCTCAAAAGCTTCATCATCATCATTATGAACAGTAACCCAGATTTTATCAATTGGTAGATTGAGATAATCTTTGCCTGTGACAAACTCCCAAGCGTAAGCGATGGCATCTTTTTTGAAGTAATCCCCAAAGCTAAAGTTGCCAAGCATCTCAAAAAATGTGTGGTGTCTTGCTGTGTAGCCTACATTATCCAAATCGTTGTGTTTGCCACCTGCTCTAATACATGTCTGACTACTTGTTGCTCTTGGAGGATTTGGGATTGGGGCTGAGCCGGTAAATATATTTTTAAACTGAACCATTCCTGCATTTGTAAACAGAAGAGTCGCATCATCTGGTACTAACGGAGAGCTAGGGGTGATTTTGTGTCCTTTGCTCTCAAAAAACTTTAAAAACTTCTCTCTTATCTCCATTGGATTTTATCCTCATTGTAAAAATTAAAGATATTTTATCAAAAATAGGTTTGTAAGCTTATTTATGAGATGATAAAAAGTTTTATAACCAAAGAGTTGGGTATTTTTTAGAGATTTCCTCCCTTATAATTTATCAATTTCTTAGTTTTAGATTGTAATAAATTTGAACAGTTTGAGCCTATAAATTAGAGTAAACTATTTTAGGCTATAATACCAAAATTTCATTTTAGCCACTTCAAAGAAGGATATTTATGCAATTAATTGATGGGAAAGCTTTGGCAAAAAAAATTAGAGAAAATATCTCAAATGAAGCCAAAGAGTTGATAGAAAATCACAATATAGTCCCAGGTCTTGCTGTAATTTTAGTCGGTGATGACCCAGCAAGTCACGCTTATGTAAAGATGAAAGAAAAAGCTTGCAAAGAGGTTGGATTTTACTCAATTGTCCACAAAATGCCAGATAGTATCTCCCAAGATGAGATTATTGCAACTATTGAGATGATGAATAATAATCCCAGAATAGATGGTATCTTGGTACAACTTCCACTCCCCAATCATATCGATAGCTCAAAGATTCTAGAGGTAATTGATCCTGCAAAAGATGTGGATGGCTTCCACCCTTACAATGTAGGGCGCTTAAATACAAAACTTGACGGATTTGCACCTTGTACTCCTCTTGGAGTGATGAAGATGTTTGAAGAGTATAATATAGATTTAAAAGGTAAAGATGTCTGTGTGGTTGGAGCTAGCAATATCGTAGGTAAACCAATGGCGAGCTTGGTATTAAATGCTGATGCTACAGTCACTATCACTCACATCTACACAAAAGATTTGGCATCTCATACCAAAAAGGCTGATATTGTTATTGTTGGTGTTGGTGTCCCAAAACTTATCAAAGCAGATATGATAAAAGATGGAGCAGTGGTCATTGATATTGGTATCAATCGACTAGAAGATGGCTCTTTGTGTGGAGATGTAGATTTTGATGAGGTCTCCAAAAAGTGTAGTTTTATTACTCCAGTTCCTGGTGGTGTTGGTCCAATGACTATTGCTATGCTTCTAGAAAATACTATCAAATCAGCCAAAATGAGAGTGAAAAATGGCAAAAGATAATAATAAGGATTTAGGAGATTTAATACCTGATGATTTTCAAGGTGATAGTAATGAGAAAAGTGATGAAATCAAATCTGAATCAAACGGAAATCAAACAAAAAAGAGCGAAGTAACAGAACAAAAAAAATCGAACTCTACAATAGATGATTCAAAACAGAAGAAGTCTCAAGAAGATGAAGATAGAGTAAAAATCAAAGAGTCAAAGGATAAAGACTCAAACGATGAAAATGTGATAGAAGCAGAAATTGAGGAAGAAAAACCAACTCCAAATCTCCCAAGCACTCACCTCAAAGAGCCAAAAGATGATATTTTGTCAAAAGCTGTCACAATTTACAAGAGCAGTTCTCCAATAATTTATAAATATGGTAAAAGATTTTATGATTTTTCTAGTAGTTGGACTGGGACTATTGTTATAGTTCTATTTTTGATATTTTTTGTAGCCCAATCTTTTGTGATTCCGAGTGGTTCGATGAAAAGAACTCTACTAATTGGTGATTTTCTCTTTGCCAAAAAATTTAGTTATGGGATTCCTTTGCCAGAGCTTCCTTGGGTAGGAGTAAAAATTTTTCCTGACTATTTGGGCAATGGTCACCTAATTAGTGGTCCAAGACCAAAAAGAGAAGATATCGTTATTTTTTATGTCCCAAAAGATAAAAAGACTCACTTTGTAAAGAGGTGTGTGGCTGTAGGTGGAGATGAGATTTTATTTTACTCTAAACACCTTTTGATTCACTTTCACGAAGGAGATGATTATATCAGCAAAAATTATCCAAAAGAGAAAATTATTAAGGTATTAGGAAAACTCTGGGTAGATAACCCCTATAAAGAGAAATATCCAGGGATTCAATATCAACCAGAATACAATGGTGATAGCTTTTTAATGCTAATTTATAATGGTGAAAAGTTTGGTGAAGGTGATATGAAACCTCTTCTTGTACCAAATCTAAATAATGAAATCTTTACCTTTAATGGAGAAGCTATGAATGCTTTTTATAAGAAAGTAGAACCAGACCACTACTATATGATTGGAGATAATAGAGACAATTCAGAAGATAGTCGTTTTTGGGGTTCTGTGCCTTATAGTTTGATTATTGGTAAACCTTGGGCAATCTACTTTAGTATCGAATATCGAAGCTACAACAGAGTGATGTTTGGGCAAGGTGGAGGTAGAGACCACCAGTCACTAAAGGCTGTATGCAAAGATTTAAAACTAGATTCAGTCGAATGTAAAGAGGCTTGGAACCGCCACCGCTATACAATTCGCTGGGATAGAATCTGGAGAAACGTAGATAGATTTCAATTTGAAAAACCTAAGGATTTTTAGTGACAGAGTTAGATATTTTAAAAGCTTTAGTCGGTATTGTTGCTCTAGCAGTTGCAGTAATTGGACATGAGATTATGCACGGCTGGGTAGCTTATAAATATGGCGACCCTACCGCCTATGTGAATGGAAGACTAAGTATCAATCCAATAGTCCACATCGACCCAATTGGCACAATTTTAATCCCTGCTATTTTGTATATCTCTGGAGCTCCTTTTCTCTTTGGCTGGGCAAAACCTGTGCCTATAAACATAAATATAGTAATTCTAAATGGTGGTTTTAGAGGAGCAATTGCTGTAGCTCTGGCTGGAATTACCTACAACCTGATTTTGGCGACATTCTTAGCTACGCTTCTACCTCTTTTTGGAGAACCAGAATCTCTATTTACACTATTTTTATACCTTTTTGTCGTCCAGAGTATTATATTAAATGTAGTCTTAGCTGTATTTAACCTCTGGCCAATTCCACCACTTGATGGTTCTCAAGCACTCCGTTATATTGGAGCTTCACTTGGCTGGGAGAAGCTTGTAGAGTTTATCGACAAAATCTACCCTTACGGTATGTTTATACTATTTGCTATTTTATTTACACCACTCTCACAGATGCTATTTACACCTGTTAAGTGGATACTTCAAATTATTCTTTAGGAGAGAAGATGAAATTTTATATCGCAACAGACCATGCAGGTTTTAACTACAAAGCAGAGATTATAGACTATCTAAAATCCAAAAATATTGATGTTGAGGATTTAGGTCCATACTCAAACGATAGAGTTGACTACCCAGACTTTGCAAAAAAGTGTGCAGAGGCTGTAAAAGCTGATGAGGGTAGCTTTGGGATTTTAATCTGTGGCACAGGGATTGGAATAAGTATCTCAGCAAACAAAGTAGAAGGAATCAGAGCTGCACTCTGCCACGATGCTTACACTGCAAAGATGAGTAGAGCTCACAATAACGCCCAGATTCTCTGCTTTGGGGAGAGGGTAGTTGGTCTTGGGGTGGCTTTTGATATGATTGATGCTTTTATCCAGACAGAGTTTGAGGGTGGTAGACACGCTGGACGCGTCGATAAAATTTCAGAAATCGACAAAAATAGATGTAGTCTTGGTAGTGATTTAGGCTGATGATGAGAAAGATTTTTACACTAATTTTAATCTTTACGATTTTTGGTTTTGCTAGGATTGACTACAGCAAGAGAGCCGATGTGAGGGCATTTGTAGCAAAGGTCTCTAAAAAGTATGGCTACTCTCAATCTTATCTTCTTAATCTTTTTGCCAAAGCCAAGCACCAACAAAAAACACTTCTTCGCTATCAAGGAAAATATAAAGTTGGAAATACAGACTACAGCTGGAGTAGATATAAAAGCAAAATTATTTTAGATCCAAGCAGTATTGCACTTGGTAAAAAGTTTATGAGAAAAAATCGAAGATGGCTCAACCTCGCCTCTAAAAAATATAATGTATCTCCTGAGATTATTACTGCATTTATCAGAGTCGAGAGCAAATTTGGAATGTATGGGAATGAATATAGTGTCTGGGACTCTTTGGTAACTTTGGCATTTAACCACAACCGAATGCAGAAGTTTTTTCGCTCTGAGCTTGAGAAGTTGCTACTTCTTGCCAAAAAACAGCATTTAGATGTTTTAAAACTTAGAGGCTCTTTTGCTGGAGCAATGGGATGTGTTCAGCAAGTCCCATCGATTCAGCTTAGATACGGTGTAGATTTAGATGGTGATGGCAAAGCCAATCCAAACTCTATGGCAGATTGTATTGGATCAATTGCTAATTTTTTGCATAAAAGAGGCTGGAGAGACTCTAGACCAATAATTGTCAAAGCAAAACATCGAGGAAATGGCTTTTTGAAATTAAAAAGTGGTTACAGAAGTAAATACTCACTTGCTACACTAAAAAAATATGGAATCACTCCTGATGGTAGATTTTATGGAGACAAAGCCTACTTTATTAGGATGAGATTTAACAGAGGCTATGATTTATATTTAGGAGATAAAAACTATAGAATTATCACAAGATACAACGCTTCAAAAAGATATGCAGTCACAATCGCCCTTTATGCAAAACTAATGAAAAGATAGACTACTCTTTTTAGATTAATTTAGTTAAAATATTTTGACGATAATCTACTCTTATTTCACTATCTCTTTTTTGTGAAATGGAGGGATTATCTCACCTTCAACAATCCAAAAAGGGAAATTCTTATGGAAGTAAAGACTTTTGAAAAGATTCAGAAAAAGACTACCAAAAAGACGCAAAATGATTTCGTCAAACTTGGTCTATCTCTAATCTTTATGGCTTTGGTTCTTCTTGCTACTTGGAATAAAATTCCAGGCAATCCATTTCTAGCAGTAGCTGCTGTATTTGGTGCTTATATGGCTATGAATATTGGTGCAAATGATGTCGCCAACAATGTTGGTCCAGCAGTTGGTTCTAAGGCTCTGACAATGTTTGGTGCGATTCTTGTTGCTGTTGTTTTTGAATCAGCTGGAGCATTGATTGCAGGTGGAGATGTCACAGGCACCATCAAAAAAGGGATAATTGACCCTAGTGCCTTCTCCCAACCTATATATTTTGTTTGGGCAATGACAGCTGCTCTGCTTGCTGCTGCTTTGTGGTTAAATATCGCTACTTACCTAAAAGCTCCTGTTTCGACGACTCACTCAATTGTTGGTGGAGTTATGGGTGGAGGTATCGCGGCTGCTGGAAGCTTTAGTATTGTCTCTTGGGGGACAATGGGTAAAATTGCTATGAGTTGGGTAGTCTCTCCGATTCTTGGTGGGATTATTGCAGCATTTTTTCTCTTTGCAATCAAAAAAAGCATAATCTACAAAGATAATATGAAAGAGGCTGCAATGAAAATGGTACCTCTTTTTGTATCAATAATGGGTTGGGCTTTTGTTACTTATTTGATTATGAAGGGCTTTAAGCATATCCACAAATTCTCTCTTCCTGTAGCCATTTTGATTGGATTAGTTGGAGGTGGTATTGTATTTGTTTTAGTCAAAAGTATTATTAAAAAATACGCTTCGACTCTAGATAATAGTAGAGAAAGCGTCAACAGACTATTTACTATCCCTCTTATTTTTGCAGCATCACTTTTGAGCTTTGCACATGGAGCAAATGATGTAGCAAATGCTGTTGGACCTCTAGCTGGAATCTATGATGCTTTGACTCATGCTACAATCTCTCCAAAAGCATCAATACCAATTTGGGTTATGTTAATTGGTGCTATTGGAATCTCTTTGGGACTTGCTCTTTATGGCCCAAAACTGATAAAAACAGTAGGTAGTGAAATCACTGAGCTAGACCAAGCAAGAGCATTTTCTATCGCTTTAGCAGCTGCTATTACTGTAATTATCGCCTCTTGGCTTGGATTGCCTGTAAGTTCTACTCACATCGCTCTTGGGGGAGTATTTGGGGTAGGATTTTTGAGAGAATGGATTGATAGGACTCAAAGATTAGAGTATCGTATCAAAGAAGAAGAGCAAAAGATTGAAGAGTACAAAAAGAGACTGGAAGAAGAACAGGTTCAGCTTAAGCTTCTAGAGGAGAAAGAGAATAAAGAAAAAGAAGATTATGAATCGATTCTCAGACTTCTAGACTCTATTAATAGTTATGAAAAGATTCTCAAAAAGGAAACAAAAGCTCTTAAAAGAGTCCAAAAGACAAAATATGTAAAAAGAAGTGCAGTAAATAAGATTATTGCTGCGTGGATTATTACTGTACCTGTAGCTGCTTTTATTTCTGCTGTCATCTTTTATATCATCAAAGGAATGATGTTATAGATTTATCTCTAAAATCCCCTCCTTGTAGAGGTATGGTCTTACCTTTGGGGGGATTTTTGCTTTACGATAAAACTCTTTTACCTTTTTAGGAAGTGTAGCTTCAACAAATGGGGCAATAAATACAAGATTATCTCTACTTTGGACTATCCAATCTCTACCAACCATTACAAAACCTATCTTTTGTAAAGTCTCTCTCTCTTTTGCAGAGATTAAAGTGGACTTTCTCTTTAGATAGAAATCCACTGCTCTATCGATGCAGAGCATACTTTTTAACTCAAAAACTGCAAAATCTTTTATCTCCATTTTAAGAGAAAAACACTCTTTAAGATAGTCTCTATCTCTTTGGAGATACTCAAAACTCTTTGCTATACCTCTTTTGTAACTTTTTAGCAGAGGTGTAGCAAAAAGCTCTCGAATGTAATTTCTCTCTATATTTTTATCGAAGTTTGAGTGGTCTATAAAATATCTATATTGATTCTTTTGTAAAAACTCTAAAAGCTCATCTTTTGTGTGATTTAGTAGAGGTCGAATTAGATTGTAAGAGTTGCTATTTGGTGTTATCCTAGAATCAATGGCTTCCATTCCCACTAGCTCCACAGCCCCTGCTCCTCGAATTAGTCTCATCAAAAACCACTCCAATCTATCCCCAAGGTGATGAGCTGTCAAAAGATTGTCGTAATGATGCTCGTCGATGAGAGTCTCAAAGAATTTATAACGAAACTCTCTCGCCCTATTTTCAAAGTCTCTATCTATTTTGGGAGCCTCTTTTACAAATACCTGAACTCCATACTTTTTTGCCAAATCTTTTGCATACTGCTCTTCAAAATCTGATTCTGCTCTTGTTTTGTAATTGACTAGAGCCAAATCGACTCTAATATTTAACTTTTGAAGAATAAAAAAAAGAGCGCTAGAATCAATACCAGCAGAAAATGCTAAAAGATTCTTACCCCTTTTTAATTTGGTCAATTCTAAAATCTTAAATTCTATCCAAGACTCCTATTCCCAGGATTTTGAATGAAGCTTCAATTGTATCAGCCACACCTTTTGCTAGAAGTAGTCTAGTCTGTTTGCTATTTTCATCTATATCATCCTTTAGGATTGGACAAGACTCGTAAAACTTCATAAAAAGAGTAGTCAACTCATAAAGATAAGTAGTCAAGTAGTGAGGTTTTGCCTCTTTTGCACAAATTCGTAGGGTATCTTCTAGCTGTAAAAGCTTTAGAGCTAAACTTCTTTCTAAAGGATTTTCCAGAGTACAAATATTTTCTAGCTCTCCATCAAATTTTCTAAAGATAGATTTGATTCTAGCGTAAGCATACTGCTGATAAAGAGATGTATTTCCATTTAGATTGAGCATCTTATCCCAATCAAAAATATAATCAGATTCACGATTTATTGAGAGGTCAGCATACTTTACAGCGCCTACTCCAATAATCTCAGCCACTTTTTCTAACTCCTCTTGAGTATACTCTTCTCTTCTAGAAATTGAGTTTTTAGCTCTTTTGACTGCCTCTTCCAAAAGAGAGATGAGCTTTACTGTACCACCATCTCTTGTCTTAAAAGGTTTGCCACTTTTATCAAGCATCACACCAAAAGCAATATGCTCTAGCAAAGTATCATCTTTTACATAACCTGCCATTTTTGCTACAGTAAATACCTGCTTGAAGTGTTCAGATTGTCTAGCATCCACGACATACGAGACTCTTTTTGCTCCGAGCCTCTGGACACGAAATCTAATCGCGGCCAAATCAGTAGTAGCATAAAGATAGCCACCATCACTCTTTTGAATAATTAAAGGATTCTCTTCTCCATCGATGAAAACGCACTTTGCCCCTTGACTCTCTTTCAAAAGCCCCTTTTTCTCCAAATCCTCGACAATCTTTGGAAGTTCATCATTGTAGCTACTCTCAGCTTTTACATCTTCTCTGGTTAATTTAACATTAAGCTTGGAGTAAACCTCTTCACAGTGGCTTAGAGACTTATCAATAAATTTATCCCAAAGCTCAAGACACTTTACATCACCACCTTGGAGTTTGACTACATATTCTCTAGAGAGATTGGCAAAACTCTCATCACTATCGAATCTCTTTTTTGCTTTTTTATAAAACTCTTCGATATCGCTTAGGCTACCTTCTGCTCCATCTCCAAGCTCTTCTAAATAAGCAATTAGCATTCCAAACTGTGTCCCCCAATCTCCAATGTGATTTTGGCGAATCACCTCATCACCCAAAAAATCAAAGAGATTGGCTAATGTATCACCGATGATAGTAGAGCGTAAGTGACCTACATGCATCTGTTTTGCCATATTTGGACTAGAGTAGTCTACTACTACCCTTTTTGGAGCATTATTTTTTAATAC
>Ga0256843_1003077_pt1 | contig 11763 bp, 11 predicted proteins | sample AlvinellametaG_FD_191572 | JGI IMG/M metagenome (GOLD analysis project Ga0256843, IMG submission 191572) | Pompeii worm associated microbial communities from hydrothermal vent at the East Pacific Rise, Pacific Ocean - Alvinella | ecosystem: Host-associated > Annelida > Integument > Unclassified ... | reverse complement strand
CGCACCGGTTTATTGGCAGATAAACCGGATAAAACTTTAAGAACACCATACATGGCAGCACCACTGGAACCACCTGCTAATATAGCTTCTTCTTTGGCTAATTTACGGGTGTATTTAAAAGCTTGTTCATTACTGACTTGAATCATGTCATCTATAATATCAAAATCGACACATTTGATCAGTTCTTCATCGCCTAAGCCTTCAATATAATATCTCGACGGTTTTATCAGTTTACCGGTTTTAAAAAAATCATAAAAAACAGAGCCTTGCGGGTCGATGCCTACAACTTTAATATCAGGGTCTTGTGTCTTGAGATAGCGTGCCACCCCCGATAAAGTGCCACCTGTCCCAACACCTGCCACTATAAAATCTATCCTACCGTCCATTTGTTGCCAAATTTCGGGGCCTGTGGTTAAAAAATGCGCTTCATTATTGGCCAAATTGTTATGTTGATCCGGAAAATAATATTCGGGGTGTTGTTTAAGCACGGTATATACCTTTTTATTGTAGCTGTCGGGATGTTCGGGGGGTAAGGACGGGTCAACCAAAATCAAATCAACACCTACAGCACGTAGAGCATCCAGTTTTTCTTTGGCGGTAGAAGCCCGCACCACAATTTTACATTTCAGATTATTTTCTATGGCCATCATGGCCAATCCCATAGCGGTATTTCCCGACGAATTTTCTATAATGGTATCACCGGCTTTGAGACGGCCTTCGGCCATGGCTTTTTTTATCAAATGGCGGGCTATCCGGTCTTTGATAGAGCCCATAGGATTGGTAAACTCTATTTTGGCATATACTTCCGCTTGCGGATAGTTTTTTGTTATTTTATTTAATTTTACCAATGGTGTCCAACCGGTAGCATCCGATAGTTGTTGGTAAACTCTAAGTGAATTGCCGTTTAGTGTAGGGGTTTGTTTTTCCTGCATTGTATATTTAAAATTTATGTTCTTTTAAAATTTCCGATTTAAAATCTTGGTATTTTTGTTGTTCCGAAGGATATGACCGGGTTAATTTAACTTCTTTAATTGTTCTTTTATCCGGTTGATATTCAATGGTATATTCGTCAATAAAGCTGGCATTTCCCAATAGCATTACTGCTTTTTGTGCTTCAACTTCGGGACGACATTTTACCATGCCACCCGGTGTTAATATTTGTAGCCATTGATTTTGGAGGTTGGTATTTTTTTGTGCGGTAATTATAGACACAGCTGCCATAGCCGTGCCGCAAGCATTGGTAAGACCCACACCACGCTCGTAAGTCATCATACTAATGGTATTTGTATCTATAATTTTATAAAAACTGACATTATTACCTTGGGGAAATATCCGGCAGTTATTATTAACCTTTTGACCTGTTTTGACCAATTTGTCAATATCAAAATGTGTCACGGAAGCTGTTAAATGCGGATTGCCCATATTAAGGCTCGAAAATTTTAGACATGAATCCAATTCATCTATTTCAGTATCATAGAAAGTTGTGTCTTTATCAGATTGCTCAACCACCGGAATCTTAACACTATAACTATCTATGCCGGGAAATATATCTTCTTCTTTTCGGCCTTGTAAAATGCCACTCATAGTTTCAATATAAAACTGTTTCTTGCCGGTAATCAGATACAATTTTTTACCGATGCATCTAAAACCATTACCACACATTTCTGCTTCCGTGCCGTCTTTGTTAAAGATACGCATACGAGCATCAGCCGTTTGGCTCGGTAACAGATACAAAATACCGTCAATGGGTAGATAGGATAATTGCTCTATGGCATCTAAACAAAATGTTTGGTATTGGCTTTCGGTAAAATCAAGAGGTGTAGACAGGCCGTCGATTAATAAGAAATAGTTCTCTGAGCCGTGACAATGGGTAACTTTTAAGCTTTTATTGGTCATACTGCCGGATTAGTTTGGTTAGAAATTCAACTGTTTCATCACTGTCATTGGGGCATGATACAACTTGAAATGATTTCACTCCGTGTTTTTGTGCCAGTTCGGCGTATTCTATTTTTAATTCCAAATCCGTTTCCGAATTGTCAATCATAAACGACAGAGGATAAACTATCACTTTTTCATCTTTGTAATCCGGTATAATGTCGTCCAAATACGGCTGTAACCAAGGACTGTTGCCAAAACGGGATTGATAGGCCAAGCGGATGCTTTTAAATTGGGGTAAGTAGGCAGATAACAATTGCACTTGTTGTTTAATCTGTTGCTCATAGGGATCGCCTTTATCAACTATTTTTTGAGGTAAACCGTGAGCGGTCAAAATCAAATGATAACTGGAGGGTTCCGGTGTTTTAGTCAGTATTTTGTTGGCAATCAATTTGTTAAAGTCTTCTGATTGATAAAAAGGTTTGACAATTTGTAATTTGCCCTTAAATCCGGTTTTATTAAAAGCATCTAAACTGCTTTCTACTGTAGTGGTTGAATATTGCGGGTATAAAGGCAACAAAATCAGTTCATCATAATTTAATATTACCTCATTAATATAGGGGCTGGTGTAACGCATAGCATATTTTACGTCGTAGCCAAGTCGTTTTTCTAATTTTTGACTAAGACTGCGGGTAATATCATATAAACGACTACCGCCAATGAGTTCATATTTTTTCCATACTTTTTTATAACGCGTTTGTGCAATAACCGGCGCCAAAAGATGACGGACAGGTGAATCAATAATTCGTTTGTCCTTAAACATCCGGTATAAGAATTTTTTAAGTTCCGCCGCTGAACGGGCAGCACCCATATTTAATAAAATAACGGCTTTTGACATGTTTTTTTCTATTCGCAGCAAAAATACATATTTAAGTTGTGTCAAATTGTTAAAGAATGCAAAAAAAATGTTTAATTTAGCCTAAAAAATATCGCTTATGGCAACAGGAGGATCAAAACTGGCTATTTTTGCTTCAATGGCAGCAAATTTGGGTATAGCCGTTATGAAATTTATAGCTTCGTTTTTTACCGGAAGTTCAGCTATGCTGTCCGAAGGTATTCACTCATTGGTTGATACCACTAACGGTATATTACTGCTTTGGGGAATTAAGAGAAGTAAAATGGCGCCCGACCGGCAACACCCTTTCGGACATGGAAAAGAGATTTATTTTTGGAGTTTTGTAGTAGCTATCTTTATTTTTGCCTTGGGGGGCGGGGTAGCTTTATATGAGGGTATTAAACATCTGACGCATCATGATACGCACATAGATCATTCGTCCAAAATGAAATATTGGAATTATGGTGTATTAATAGGTTCTTTACTCTTTGAAGGCGCCAGTTTGGTAGTGGCTTGGAAAGAGTTTAGAAAAAGTTATCCCAAGGGATTTATAACAGCTATGTCTAAAAGTAAAGATGCTGCGACGGTGGCTGTAATTATAGAAAACGGTGCTGCTGTCATCGGTTTATTGATAGCAATGGCAGGGGTTAGTTTGACCTATTATTATAACAATCCGGTTTTTGATGCTTGGGCTTCCATCTTAATCGGAGTTTTGTTAACTGTTGTTGCCATATTTATGGCTGTAGAAACCAAACGTTTACTGATAGGTGAATCGGCGGTTGATGAAGATATCAAAGAAATTGAAGATATTTTTAAGCAATATGATGTTTTGGAAGGTTGGGGCAATATAAAAACCATGCATTTGGGGCCAGATGATATATTATTGGGTGCCAATATCAATTTTAAGGATGATTTAACCGTTGGTGAAATAGAACCGGTGGTCAAGGAAATAAAACAAAAAATTGTTGAGAAAAACCCTGATATCAAGCATATTTTTATAGAAACGGACAGCATTAAAAATTGATATTGAAAAAGCTCGGACTTATATCAAGTATTTTATTTATTTTGTTTTTGTCTTGCAAAGACCAAAAGCAGTCTGAATTACGTCCGTCTCATAATTTACAAAAATCTACTACCGAAACACCGGAGAAAAAAAGTGCAAAATTTGATCAATGGGTCGAATTAAAATCACTTGACAGTAGTTTTGTATATGATATACGCTATGCTACAACCCGTAACTTTGTGCATAAAAAAATGTATCCCTGTAGCAAATGTTATCTTCGTCCGGTTGTTGCTCAAGCGCTATATAAAATACAACAAGAGTTGAAAAAAAAAGGTTGGCGTTTAAAACTTTTTGATTGTTATCGTCCCGGCAAAATACAATGGGAATTGTGGCAAATCAAACCAGACCCGCATTATGTGGCAGATCCTCGAAAAGGCTCAATGCACAACAGAGGTGTTGCCGTTGATGTTACCATTGTTGATCAAAACGGTAAAGAATTGGATATGGGCACACCCTTTGATTATTTTGGAAAAAAGGCTTACCATTCTTACCAAAAATTACCTGATACTGTTTTAAAGAATAGACTTTTTTTAAAAAATCTGATGCAAAAGTATCATATGGAACCCATTACTTCGGAGTGGTGGCATTATTCATACCGGTTAAAAGAATTTCCTATAGAAAATTGGATTTGGCAATGTACGAAATAAAAAAACTGCCAACAAACGTATTTGAAGACAGTTTTCTAAACAACACAAAATAAATTTAACATTATGAGATTTAAAGTAGTATCATGCTGACTCTAATCACATCAATTATACAACAAATATATTGCTATGATTTTGTTACCGGAAATATGATTGGATAAAATGCTTATTTGGTCCGATTAATCTTTTAGATAATTTGATAAAGCTAATGCAGAATACAAATACATTATACCAAAACGACAGACAAAATAGTCCAATATTTCGTTCATTTTCATTTACTCTGTGACGAAAATATTTTCTTGTAGCTTTGGTTGCACCTGTGTTTTACTATCAGATTAAGCACTCCCGAAGTTATGGATCCAAATATTTTGGGCTGTTATATAACTGAACTTTTGCAAGTAATTATTTGTTGTAATATTTAATTGATACATAATATAAAACGATAAATTCCAAGCTTGTCATATATTGCGTGTTTTGACGAAATGAAATGCAGTCAAAATGTATCGAAATATAAGACAAGCGTCTTTGATAAACCTAATATCTCCTTCTCGATACATCCCAAATCGCTTCGCTCTTGGGATACTCGAAGAGACATTACTTGATTATCAACTTGCGAAAGTTCAGTTATATAAATGTATTTGATATAATTTTATAAATTATTTTGGTATTATAACCGGTCGGATATATATCTGTTGAACCAATATGATTGTGATATAATCATATCATGCTGGCCATTGGGCACAACAATTTTGGGATCTTTGATATATTTGGCCGGAAAAATAGGGTCTTTTTCTCCTATGATATGTATAAAATTTGTCAGTTTTTGAGTTTGTTTCCAAAATAAAACTTGTTTAATTGCCCAACGAATATACATAGGATCACTCATTTCGATAAAGTTTTGGTAAAATTGCATTTTACGTTTAAAACGTGATGGCGGCGCTATTTTTTCAAACCAATCTATGTTTTGCAAAATTTTTGCGGGAAATAACTTATAAAGTCTTGTTTTTTGAGCTATTTGATAAAAAGGCGGTAATTCCTGATGATTTTTGATGCTGGAGACAATGATTAATTTTTTAACCTTTATCTGTTTAGACATTTCTTGAATGATGATGCCGCCAAAAGACACGCCGAGCAACACCGGTTGTTCATGTTTGACTTGTTGTAATAAGCGATGGGTATATTGTTCCAAGCTCTCGGTTTCGGACAAGGGTTTTATCCAATGCAAATAATTAACTTGGAAATCGTCGCTCCATTTTAAATATTTAAAGATTTTGGGTCCGGCACCCAATCCCGGCATTAAATAAACGGCTGTTTGAGCCATTGAGCATCAGATTAAAACTATAATAAACCTTCTCCGTCAAAGTTTTCCAAATATTCGGCAACTCTTTTAACAAACAATCCTCCGAGCATACCATCGACAACACGGTGGTCGTAAGAGTGGGAGAGTATCATCTTTTGACGGATACCAATCATATCGCCTTCGGGTGTTTCCACTACCGCCGGGAGCTTGCGTATGGCACCCAAAGCCATAATGGCAACTTGCGGTTGGTTGATAATGGCGGTTCCGGCTATATTGCCAAAAGATCCAATGTTGGTAACGGTGTAAGTGCCACCAGTAATTTCGTCGGGCTTGAGTTTGTTTTCGCGGGCACGTTTAGCCAAGTCATTGACGGCTTTGGTTAATCCGGTTAAACTCAATTGGTCGGCATTTTTAATAACCGGCACAATCAGATTGCCGGTGGGCAAAGCTACCGCCATACCTATATTGATATTTTTCTTTTTAATGATGTTAGTGCCGTCCAATTGCACATTAATCATCGGATAGCCTTTTATGGCTTTGATAATATAGTAAATAAAAATAGGGGTAAAGGTAATTTTTTCACCTTCGCGTTTCAAAAAGTCGTTTTTGATTTGGTTACGCCAGTTTACAATTTTGGTTACATCGGCTTCGACAAAGGATTGCACATGAGGCGAAATTCGTTTGGAATTGACCATGTGTTCGGCAATTAGCTTGCGCATACGGTCCATTTCGATGATTTCGTCGCCGTTATCCAATTTGATACCGGCAGGTTCGGGTATTTTAACCGGTTCGGCAGGTGTGGACGGCGTAGGTGTTGTTTGCTTTGTTGCCGGTGCAACAACTTTACCGGCTTGCTTGTCGGCTACATATTGCAAAATATCGTCTTTGGTAACCCGTCCGTTTTTGCCGGTGCCTTGTATGTTGTCCAATTCCGTTTGACTGATACCTTCGGTTTTGGCTATATTTTTGACCAATGGCGAATAAAATCTTCCGTTTTCTTTGGACGATTGTATTTCGTTTGTTTCGTTTTTTTCTTCTTCAATATTTAAGATTTCGTTGAACTCGGGATTTTCAATGATACTTATTTCATCTTCATCTTGTTCAATTTCTTGGTCGGTTTCAATTATGGCAAGCACTTCACCTATTTTGACAACATCGTCCACTTCAAAAAAACGTTCGACCAATGTGCCGGATACTTCACTAGGCACTTCCGAATCGACCTTATCGGTGGCAACTTCCAATACGGTTTCGTCTTCTTCTATGGTATCACCTATGTTTTTGGTCCAAGCGGTTATGGTTGCTTCAATTACACCTTCACCCATTTTGGGTAATTTGAGTTCGTATCTTGCCATTTTCTTTTGTTTTATACTTGTGCGAATTTAATGATTTTTATCTAATTTGAAATGATTATTGCCATTTTTATCTTTAAAAAAATCTTTAATCACATCAACGGATAATCTTATATTTGTAAAAAAATAACTTTATGAGAATTGATATTTTAAGTGCGGTTCCTTCTTTGTTAGACAGTTTTTTAAATTACTCCATAGTGCAACGGGCTAAAGATAAAGGGGTTGTCGAAATTTTTGTGCATGATATTCACCTATACGGTAAAGGCAAATACAAACAGATAGATGATTATCAATATGGGGGAGGTGCCGGTATGGTATTGATGATTGAGCCTTTGGATAAGTTAATTTCGCAATTGAAATCGGAACGTGCTTATGATGAAGTTATTTTTATGACACCCGACGCTTCTGTTTTGACGCAAAAGGTTGTTAATGATTTGTCTTTAAAACAAAATATTATCATTTTGGCAGGGCATTATAAAGGTGTGGATCAGCGTTTACGCGATTTGCATATTACCCGTGAAATTTCAATTGGCGATTATGTGCTTTCGGGTGGTGAGTTGCCGGCAGCGGTATTAACCGATGCCATTGTTCGTTTGATTCCCGGAGCAATGAATGACGAGACTTCGGCTTTGACCGATTCTTTTCAAGACAATTTATTGTCGCCACCGGTTTATACACGTCCGGTTGAATATAAAGGACTAAAAGTTCCCGATATTTTGCTTTCGGGAAATCATGCCAAAATAGCTCTATGGCGTGAGCAAAAGGCTGAGGAAATAACTCGTAAAATACGTCCCGATTTATTGAAGTAAGTGGTTGGTATTCAACTATATATAAACAAAGTGCGCACGACAGGACTTGAACCTGCACGGCCTAAACGGCCACTAGCCCCTCAAGCTAGCGTGTCTACCAATTCCACCACGTGCGCTTTTTGTAAAGAGGGATTAAAAAAAGTTAAGCAAATTTTGCCTAACTTTATTAAAAGTGACCTGGCTGAGGCTCGAACTCAGGACCCTCTCCTTAAAAGGGAGATGCTCTACCTACTGAGCTACCAGGTCGGAAATATGTATTTCAAATAGTTAATCTAAAAAAGAAGTGACCTGGCTGAGGCTCGAACTCAGGACCCTCTCCTTAAAAGGGAGATGCTCTACCTACTGAGCTACCAGGTCTATTTCTTTGTTAGGCGTGCAAATATATGAACATTTTTAATTTTGGCAAAACAAAAGACACTTTTTTTTGCGAATTTTATAATTGCTTGATTTACATCATGCCCAACATTAATTTTGCTTCGTCACTTAAAAAATCTTTACTCCACGGCGGGTCAAAAGTTAGTTCTACTTCTGCATTTTTCACTCCATGAGTAGCTTTGACACGTGTTTTTACTTCTTCCGGTAATGAATCTGCAACAGGGCAGTTGGGTGCCGTTAAAGTCATTAAAACCTTGACATTATTATCATCGTCTATTTCTATGTCATAAATTAATCCCAAGTTGTAAATATCTACCGGAATTTCCGGATCATAGATTAATTTGAGTTGCTGGACTATGGCGTCTTCCAATACTTTTTTGGGTATTTTGTGTTCTTCTGACATGGTATTAAATATTTTGTTTTGCTAATTCTTTAATCCTTTTAATAACGGATTCTAATCCTATTTTGCGAGTTGGTGACAGGTGGTTTGGTAAGTCTATTTCTTTTATCAAATTAAAATCATAATTGGCAATATTTTCCGGTGTTTGACCATTGATTAAATTTAACAACATGCTGATTACTCCTTTGCCTAAAATAGATTCGCTGTCGCCTTTAAAATAAAGTTTACCGTCGTTTTTGTTTACTTTCAACCATGAAGCCGATTGACAACCTTCTACTTTGGTTTGTTCGTTTTTGTGTTCTTTTGGTATGACAGGTAACTCTCCGCCCATATCCATAATATAATTGTATTTGTCATTCCAGTCGGGAAACATGGCAAAGTCTTCTAATAATTCTGCTTCTTTTTGTTTTATTGTTTTCATTTTTTTTTAGTTCATAGTTATGAGTTCATAGTTCGTAGTTTGTAGTTCGTAGTTTGTAGTTATGGGGTTGTGGTATTATAATAAGGTGATTTGATCTTATGGTTTTTGTATTTTTCATTTTACACTTTTCACTCTGCACTCCGCACTAAACACTATGCACTAAACACTCCTCACTCTGCACTAATCGGTAACTGCACATTGCAATATACATTTTTCACAGACATCCAGCTCACCGTTTAAGCGTTTTTTTATCAAGTCTTTGGTTGGTTCTATCAGCTCGGGTATTTTTATCGCTTCAATCAATTCGCCTGTAAAGGCATAAAGTTGTAATAGCCGGGCGTCTCGTTTTGAAATACCGCGTTGCCTGATATAGAATAAAGCTTCGTTATCCAATTGTCCGGTGGTCGATCCGTGGCTACAACTTACATCGTCGGCATATATCTCCAAGAATGGTTGTGAACTTATTTTGGCCTTATCGGTCAATAAAATATTGTCGTTTTTTTGATAAGCATTGGTTTGCTGTGCCTCCTTTTTAACCAGAATTTGTCCGTTAAAAAAACCTTTTGCACTATCATCCAATATGCCTTTAAATTTTTGATTGGAATAGCTGCCTTCGGACGAATGTGAAATAAATATCACATTGTCAAACTGTTGTGTTTTGTCTGCTAAATATAATCCATAATAATCTACTGCAACATCTTTTCCGATAATATCTGCAAACTGTTCATTGCGTAATAATTTTCCGTTTAATTGATAGAAGTTGGTAAAGAATTTTGCCTTTTCTTCCACTTCCGAAAAAGAATTGGAAAATAAAGCGCTTACATTATTGATATTCTGATATTTATACCAATTCAGTTCGGCATTTTTTCTGATAAATATTTCGCTGTTAAAAGTAGCAAAATGACTTCTATGTTCGTTAGAATCGTCGCATTGAATGATGTTAATATTAGCACCTTTTTCTAAAATAATAAGGTTGCGTGTATTAATCAAGGCATCTACCGGTGTATCCAATTTTTGTGTGATTTGCAAATTAAAATTTTTAGTATTTTCAGGCACAAAAAGGAAAAATCCGTCGGTAAACATTGCTGTATTGAGATAGTCTGTCGGGTTGTTTGATTTACTAAGCAAACGATTAAAATATTTTTCAACCAATCGGGGATGTTTACGAGCGGCTGCTTGCAGGCTACCCAGTATGATGCCGTTATCCAAGACTTCCAATTGTTTTCCGGTATAATGTCCGTTAACCAAACTGATGTTTTTGGTTTGAAAATGAGGGACTATACAAGGTTCATTTAGATTGTTTTTTTTAACGACCGTGTTGGCAACAGGATGGTAATAATTATCCATAAACCGGTTTAAATTGGTTTTACGCCATTTTTCATCTTTTGAGGTAGGGAACCCTTTTTCTTTAAATTTTTTAAAACTCTCCAAACGCGCCTGTTTCATAAAGTCGGGTTCTTCTTGTATTTTTTTGGAGAAATTTTTTTCAAAGAAATCGATGATATGTTGTTCTAATAGTTTTCTTGTTTTAGGCATTTTGTATCGATTTTTGATATTCGTTTTCAATCCATGCGTATCCTTTTTCTTCCAATTCTTTGGCCAGATTTTTATCACCTGTTTTCACGATTTTTCCGTCATACATTACGTGCACTATGTCGGGGACAATATGGTCAAGTAAGCGTTGGTAGTGGGTAATTACCAAAAAGGCATTGTCTTTGTTTCTCAATTTATTCACGCCATCGGCTACGGCTTTTAGAGCGTCTATATCCAAACCCGAATCCGTTTCATCGAGTATGGCCAAATCGGGCTGTAACATAGCCATTTGAAAAATTTCGTTTTTCTTTTTTTCACCTCCCGAAAAGCCTTCGTTTACCGATCGGTTTTTCATCTTATCGGGCATATTGACCATTTGTTGTTTTTCTCTATACATTTTTAGAAATTCTCCCGGTTTTATGGGGTCTTGCCCTTTATATTTGCGTTGTGCATCAATGGCTGCTTTCATAAAATTGGTCATACTCACTCCGGGAATTTCGACCGGATATTGAAATCCGAGAAAAATACCTTCCAGTGCTCTTTCTTCGGGGTCTAAATCCAAAAGGTTTTTGCCTTTGTAGATAATTTCTCCTTCGGTTACTTCATAACCATCTTTTCCTGTAATCACGTTAGCCAAGGTGCTTTTACCGGTTCCATTCGGTCCCATAATGGCATGTACTTCACCGGGATTAACCGTTAAATTTAATCCTTTGATGATTTCTTTATCTCCTATTTTGGCATGTAAATTTTTTATTTGTAATAGTGGTTTATTGGTCATTTTATTATTGTTTAATCGTTGAATTGTTTAATCGTTGAATTGTTTAATCGTTGAATTGTTGAACTGTTTAATTGTTTTTTTATCTCATGGTTTTTTCGCACAAGCAGAACTACCTTTGTAGTGATTATCTTGTTTCTTGTCAACCATTCAGCCTCCTGCAATATTTTCTCCACTTTTTTCTTCACTTTTAACTTTCAACTCCTTACCCCACACTTCCTTCCAAGCTGATTTCTAATAATTTTTGTGCTTCTACGGCAAATTCCATGGGCAGTTGGTTCAAAACTTCTTTGGCATAACCGTTTACAATCATATTTACCGCCG
>Ga0256843_1003076_pt1 | contig 11764 bp, 11 predicted proteins | sample AlvinellametaG_FD_191572 | JGI IMG/M metagenome (GOLD analysis project Ga0256843, IMG submission 191572) | Pompeii worm associated microbial communities from hydrothermal vent at the East Pacific Rise, Pacific Ocean - Alvinella | ecosystem: Host-associated > Annelida > Integument > Unclassified ... | reverse complement strand
TTGAATTGGGGGGGGTAATTTGTTGAATATCAGAGTATTGACCGTTTTGAATGAGTTGCCAGTCACTTGGTTTGGTTTGAATGTTGCCGTTTATTTGGGCATGTGTTTGAAAACCAAGCCAAAATAATATGAATAGAGAAATATATTTTTTCATAATAAGCTATTTTTTTATAATGAGTTTTTGGATATAAAATTGTTTATTAATTGTTAATTTGATAAGGTATATTCCCGAAAGCAGGTTTGAAACATCTATATGTTTATCGGGTGATAAATTATTTTCTAAAATTAATTGTCCTTGTAAATTGTAGATTTTATATATTATTACTCGCGTATCGATTTTTGTTTTAAAATTAATAGTGATTAAATTTTCAGCCGGATTGGGATAAATCGAGAAAAATTCTTTTTCAATATTTTTTACACCCATGTTTCCTGTGGAATTCTTTAAAATTGCTCCAGTTTCTCCAACAACATAGCCGGTTGTATGATTAGCAAAATGTATTGCATTATAGAAATTTGCTCCATAAAATACATTATAATTATTAAAATTGGGGTTATTATTGTATTTTGCAATAAAACCTCTTGCTGTGCTATTGCTAACTCTACAATCCCAACCAGTTAACCAAAAATCTGTTTCGTCAAACATGAATATATCATTAGAACAAATTGGTTCTGGTGTTGGAAAAGAACTAAAAGAATTTCCGCCATTATTTGTAATTTTTAATTCTGAAGAAATGATAAAACCGGTATCGATATCAGAAAAAGAAATTTTAGTGCCATAATACAAATTAGTATTTTGATTATTCCAACTGTTTCCTCCATTAGTAGTTTTCATAAAATAATATTCATTTTGTAAGGAAGTATCAACGTAACCTAAACCATAAATTGTATTTGGATCGATATATTGTATATCTATTATGTTATCAATTCCACTTAAACTTCCTTGATTTAAACTATTACCTCCATCTGTTGTTTTCATTATCAATCCATTGGTGCCTCCGGTATAGATAGTATCGGCGCTTACGACACTTATCGCAAGTAGGTTTTCTGTGGTGTTGGTAGTTAGGCTTTGCCAACTTACACCGGCATCGGTGGTTTTGAGTAAGGTGCCGTTATCGCCTACGGCGTAGCCGGTTTGGGTATCGGCAAATGCTACTTGGTGTAAGTTTGCGCTTGCCGGATTGCTCACAGGCAGCCAGTTGGTGCCGCCGTCGGTGGTGCGCAGGATGATGCCGTTGTTACCCACCACCACTACGGTGTCGGCACTAATGCAATAAACATCGTTGAGGTTTCGGTAGTGCCGGAGTTTTGTTGTGTCCACTGGGCTTGTATGGGTATGACAAACCACAGGAACAGGTAAAGGATTTTGGTTTTCATAATTAATTTAGTTTAAGGATAAAAAGTTAAAATTAAATTATTTCTCCACGTTCATTTTTGACTCTATCGTAATGATGACAGATAAAGGAGAAAGACAAGTGTATTTAAGCTTAAAAGCTTGGAATCTTGTGAGTTGATTAATATGGTTATGACTATTTCATAGGCAAGTTATTTTAATAATAGATGAAAGTTAGAAAATATTTTTATAAGTTGTATGGTTTTTTGTCATTTTTATCAAAAATAAAATAAAAATTATGGTGTAAAGAATGAAAACACTATACATGGAATGCCCTATTTAATAATTTTTTATTCAGTGTATAATTTGTATCCCTGTTAGAGTGCTTCCAACAATTATAATTATTTATATAAACTCCGATAATTATGTTCCATATTTCATTTTTTATACTTCTCGTCATAAATATAAGTATGCAGGTTTAAAATATGGAATTCTTTACCGCACTACGCCACATTCAAAATGACACGTTAAATCATTTCAAAAAGCCTGTCTTAAAAGAGTCTTTTATAATACATTGACAAAAAGTATAAATTGTTAAGTTATAGATTGTCAAGCAGAATATTCCTCATCCCGTACATACGGGATTCGAAATGACAGAAAATTTCACTCTTTTGAGACAGACTCTTTTTTACGCTTCTTTCTTATTGACAATATAAACGCCCAATAAAATAATAGCTCCTGCCATTATTTGCATCAAACTGATTTGTTCGCCATCCCAAAGCCCCCAAAGTAAAGCTACAATAGGAATGGTATAGGTAACCGACGACGCAAATAAAGGACTCGCAATTTGAACCATTTTGTTAAAATAAATCATAGCCAAAGCGGTTCCTACAATAGCTAAAACGGCTACATAACCCAAAGCAGTTAAAATGGGTTTGCCGGTAACGGGCATATCAAAAAATCCGGTAAAAATCAGCACCAAAAGTGCTGGCAATAACACCAAAGCAAAATTGGCTACGGCAATGGTCAAAGCGTCTAAATCGGATAAATATTTTTTAATCACATTGACATTGATGGCATATCCCAAAGTAGCTGCCAAAACCAATAGTGCATACCAATAATTGTCATCGGGATTTAATTGGGCACTTTTTCCTACCAATAAAACGGTTCCTAATATCCCGATAAAAATACCGAAAACTTGTTTTTTGGTAAAACGGTAATGAAAAAACAACAAGCCTATTAGTAGTGTATTTAATGGGGTAAACGAATTGAGAATGGCTACAATGCCACTATCAATATGCTGAATGGCAAATGTGAATAAAAAAGTAGGAATAAAAGTCCCTGAAATGGCAATCAACACCAAATATTTCCATTCTTTTTTAGAAACTTCCCGCAAACGATCATAGCCTATCAACAGCAAAAACAAAGCGGCAATTAACATTCGCAAAGCACCTACCTGTGTGGGTGTCAGATGTTTCATGGCCAATTTCATCAAGATAAACGAACTGCCCCAAACTAAGGACAATCCTACAAAAATCACCCACTTTAAATATTGTTTTTTCATTGAATTATGCTTTGTTTTTTTGTTAAAATCAATTTTTTAACTCAAATAATACTTGAACCTCCGGATCTATTTCCAATTGCAAATTTTCCGGCTGAAATGCCCGGGGTATTTTAAATTCAAAAACTTGCTTTTGTTGACGTATCGATAAGGTTTTTAATGCCTTTTTATCTCCCGATTGCAATTTGACCGGCAAATCCAATTTATAGATATCGCTTACCTGTTCAACCTCAATAATAATTTTATTACTTTCCTTTTTCCAATTGATTTTCAGTTGCGGCACCCCGGCTTTATACAACCATTGCGCAAAAAATTCTTGTAAATTTTGCCCCGATATTTTTTCGGATAAGTCTATAAAATCTTCTGTTGAAGCATTGCTGTTCCGGAATTTTTTATAAAAGGTCGTCAATACTTTAAAAAACTTTTCATCACCTGTTTTTTGGCGTAACATATGCAACACCCAAGCGCCTTTTTCGTAAGAATTAGGACTCAACAAATTAAACAAATTCTCTTGTTCGTCATACACAATAGGTTTGGCTTTATAACGATTGTAACGAATTACTTTGGCGCGCTCCATTGCCATGCGTTCTTTGAGTTTCTGTTTGCCGTATTTGTGTTCTAAATACAAATCGGTCAAATAGGTGGCAAAACCTTCGCTAAGCCAAATATCACGCCAATTTTTTTCGGTTACACTGTTACCAAACCACTGATGCGCCGTTTCGTGTGCTACTAAATTTTCAACGGATTTGGTGCCGTCAACACTATTTTCTTCATAAAAGATATTGCCCGCATTTTCCATACCGCCAAAGCGTGTTTTAGATTGCACATTGGACATTTTTTCATACGAATAAGGGCCTATCAAGCTGTCATAATGTTGCAAAATCGGGATGGAACATTTATAATCATCAAAACCATTTGCAGGACTGTCTTTAAAAATCCAACTGCTAACCGGCACGCATTTTTGATGTAGTTTTATAACCGGATAATTTTTAATATTGAAATCGGCAGCGGCAAACACCATTACTTTGGTGGGTAAAGGCACTTGTGTTTCAAAAAAATAATCGGCAACACTGTCTTTGTTTATTTTAGTCACCAAACGCCCCGAAGCTACCACATCATAATGCGCCGGTGCCGTAATAGTCCAACTTACCAAAGCTTTGTCGGACGGATGATCAATTACCGGCAACCAATATTGTGCTCTGGTAGGCCAATTGTCACCAAAAAAAGTGCGCTTGCCATACTTATTTTGCTTGATATACAAGCCGTCGGCAGGAATACCTTTATAAAAAACTTGCAACCGATACGTTTTTTGAGGCTTTAACTTTTTAGGAAATTCAATCCGTAAACTATCATTGGTGTGCTGATACTTTAAAGAAATGCTGTCTTGCCACACTACTTTTTGCACTGCCATTCCTTTGCCAAAAGCATTTTTGTTTTTCAGGTTTAAAGCTATTTTTTGCACCGGTTTTAAAGCGGTAAAACTAAGGCTTGTTTGTCCTGCAATTTGATTGTTATCATCATTGATTTGTATATGAAAATCATAAGCAATGATGTCCACTTTATCTAATTGGTTATTAAAAAACTGGGCTTGTAAACCGAAGTTGAAAAAAGTAATCAGAATTAAAAAAAGATGTTTCATTTATTTAAAAGTTTTATACCGGATTTATTTTGAATCATACAAGTCTCGATATTTTAGGTTAAATTTAGAAAATCACTTTCTAAATTAATGCAATCTTACCAATCATCCGTTTGTTTGCTAATCTATTTTTATTCTCTTAAACGCATCAATAAAAGAATTGGGGGTAATATTATAAATATTCACTTTTTGCGATTTGGCATAAGCATCAATATCAAAATAACCGCGAAAAGCCAACATAAATTTGTGTAAAATTTCGTGTAATTTTCGTTTGTTTCTGCCTGTTTTTTTCATCACATCGGGGCGAGCGGTTTGCGCATCATAAAAATGACGTTGCGTCAGGTAAACCGTATTGTCATCGGCTACAAATATTTCTTCGAGCCAGCTGTGATCGGCGCCGGTGATATAAATATTTTTAAAACCCATATTAATAGCGGTCATCAGCGAAGGAATCAATACATTGTGCGGGCGTGGCATACCGAGATTGTGCCGGTAACAAAAGTGCCGAAACCAACGAAAACCTTCAATAGGTGTCGGGTTGATATAATGCAAATGTATATTGGAATTTTGTTGTGCCAAATCACGCCATTTTTTTGATTTTTTGGCACCCATTCCAAGTATCAGATGCATTGGCCACTTGGTTTTTTGTTGTAAATTTTGCAACAATTTATTACGACGTTGCAGCACATCTTCATCTACTTTTTCGGTCCAAAATTCGGGCACATTAATCATATAAAATTCAGGTTGCACCTCTGTAAAAACATCTGTATCGGCAAAGTGGTTAACCGCCATGGCTTGTTTATCCTGCAAAAAACCGGAATGATTTTTTAAGAAATCTTGTAACGAAGGTCCGTTGCCCAAAATCACCAAATCATCTTTGGTAGCTTTGGGTAATTGCACCGGCCGTGACCAAAGGGCAATTTTGGGTAAAGTCAATAAGCTTTGCCCTAAATTTTGTAAAAAGGATTGAAAATATAACAGCAACTGAATCATAGCTCAAAAGTAAAGATTTTTTTGAGAACCTATGATTTTCATTAATAATTATCTAAATTATAATTTGTATATTTTAAATTATTACAAGAATAAGTGTTATCAATATAAAACTAATCCACGCTAAGAAAAAATAAGTCGGAATAATAAAAAAAAGCATTTTGATAAGAGTTTTAAAACCACCCTCACTATAAAATTGTTTCAAACTAACAAATAGATACCAAGCAAATAGAATAAAAGGAAAAAAAATTAACCATTTAGATTTAACAAAAAAACCTAAAAGAATTTCGATTATTAAAAAAACAAAAAAGATACTTTGCAAATTAAATACAAAGATTAACTGTTCTGTATAATTATAGACATCGTCACCAAAAGCAGCCAACATAATCAGTGTAAAAAAAGGTAAAAATAGAAATAATGAAAAAGGAAAATAGGTATAGAAATTTTGTTCTGTATCTTCTACAATTTTATTATTACCATCTGTAATAAATCCCATTTTTAGAGCTATCATATTTGTAGTGCTTTTAGACAAATGTAAACTATCCAAAACTTCCGAAGGTTTTAAACCTGAAAATCTATTGATTTTGGATATCCTTCCAAAAAAAAGCATTTTTGAATACCATGACAAATCATTAAACATTTCTTGAATTGTATCATGAATTGGTTCAAAATCCAACTTAATATGTTTTTGGCTAAAATAATTATGGAACATTTGAATATTATATATTGCTCTACTAATTTCTTTGGGTTTCAAACTATCAAGTGGAATATTTTTTTTTGAAGGAATTGAAATACTATCAGGAATTTTTGAATACTTAATTACTAAAAATTGTTTATACAAATTAAGTTTTTGAGAATCTGGAATACTGTCATTTTTAAAAACCTTATCTAAATGATTATATTCAATAAAATTTTTTAATTTGTTGAAATATAAAGATTCCATTCTGTCAGGCCTAATAGTTGTTTTAGTTATATTATTGGACTTAACCACAGAATCTTTGGCCGATTGATTATCAACCCAATGCATTAAAAGAAAGAACAAAATACTTAAATTTAATAAAAATCTAAATGGATTGAGATAACGAATTTTTTTTCCTTTAATATAGTTTAAGCTAATTTTTGCCGGACTAATAAACAATTCTTTTATAGTAGTTAGTCCCTTATGGTCAAAAGAAAAAATAGAATCTAAAAAAGTTTTCCAAAAAATTTTAATATTAGCACGTCTTATATCATTTTTTTGTCCACAATTGGGACAAAAATTTTCGTTCTGATGCAGTTTAAAACCACAATTTCGGCAATAATTTCCTTTGTATTTTGACAGATTTTTGATTTTCTTCACATATCAAATATAAAAGAATTAATCAAAATTTACAACAAAATATTTTTTTAACCAGCTAAAAACCCCCGCAAAGCATTCCACATAGACAAAAACAAGGCTTTTCCTTTGACGCTTTGTCCTTTGAGCGTGTAACCCAGCCACAAAACGACCGATGCCCCCAATTTAAAAATATAATCTGACAAACGAAACACAAAGGTTTTTGTCCGGTTTTTTGTCAGCGTTTCAATACGTGTTCGTTCGGCTTCGCCGTTGAGCCGGCTTACTTTTTTGACATAGTCTAAACTAGTGCGAAAATCGTCAATAAAATGCCAAACAACCACTTGTGGCAAGTATAAAACGCGGTAACCGTTTTCCCAAATTTTTAAAAAGATATATTTATCGTCGGAACGTAATTTGAGTGCCGTATTAAAGCCACCGATTTTATCAAATAAAGATTTTTTAAAAATCATATTACAACCCACCGGATAGGTTTTGCTCAAGGTTTTGACTTGATCGCCCAAATCGACTATGGAAATAATCCGTTCGATATATTTACTCATCCAAGCAGGTGCTTCTTTTTCGTATTTGGGCAAGACTTTACCGCCAAAAGCCACATCATCGGGATATTTTTGCGTATATTCTTTAATTTGTCGCACATAGTCTTCCCGCGCCATACCATCGTCGTCAATATACGAAATATAAGTTCCTTTGGCTAAGGATATGCCTTTATTTCGAGCATACGACAAACCTTGACGGGTTTCTTTTGCCGGCACAATATTATAATCGGGATGTGTTGCTTTAAAATGTTGGATAATTTCAGCGGTTTTGTCCGTCGAATTGTTATCCACCACAATAATTTCGTAATCGGATTTGTCAAAATCTTGCCGCACCAAACTTTGCAAAGCCCGCTCTATGTGTTGATCTCTGTTGTAGGTGCAAATAATTACCGATAAAAACATTTACATGAAAAATTATAACCAAATATTCCAAGGAATACGAGATAAAATAAACAAAAAAGCCAGTCCGTAAAACAAGATAACCGCCATATATTTCTTTTTTGAACTTTCGGCTTTTTTCATCCGGTTAAAACCATAATGCGCCAATAACAAAGCCAATAACATCATCAAAGGATGTTCTACCACCAACAAACGGTCGTGTGCGTGCTTCATATATTCGCCCATGTGTCCTTGTTTGATGCCGGTAAAATAATCGGAAGTAAACCAAGCCAATAAGCCCAATACAGCCTGAATGTAAAAAACAATCAAAGTAAAACTGGCTAACCGAAAGTCTTTGTTAAAACTAAAAACCTTGTTTTGAAAATAAGACATGAGATAGTTTGTCAATGTCAAAGCAAACATAAATAAAACTAAAAATGCCCAAGTGCTATGTAAAAATTGTATCATAATTGCTATGTTTTACAGCAACAAAAATACAATTTATTTGTCAGAAACAGCTTTTTTAATATAAGCAATTCTTATAGTTTTACACAAATTCATAAAATACTTTATGGATGTCTTATACATGGTTACATATCCTATCGGAAAATCTCATAATTTCGTGTATCTTTGAAAATCATTTTGACTTTACATTGAAATAATTAGTTTAATGAACCTGCAACGCATAAGAAAAAAGCTGTATACCATTATTTACGAAGCCGACACCCCCGCCGGCAAATGGTTTGATATTGGTTTGCTGCTGCTTATTTTAATCAGTGTGATTATTGTTATGCTTGAAACGGTTCAAAGTATTCACCAAGCATACGGCGCCTATTTTGATATTGCCGAATGGATAATTACCATTCTTTTTACCATTGAATACCTGTTGCGGGTGTGGACTATTGAAAAGTCCAAAGCCTACATTTTTAGTTTTTACGGCATCATTGATTTCTTATCGACCATTCCAAAATATTTGTCTATTTTCTTTGCCGGCGCCAATATTTTGATGGCACTACGCGCATTGCGTTTGCTTAGGGTTTTCAGGATTTTAAAATTGTCTCCTTTTGTAGGCGAATCGCAAAATTTGATCAAATCGTTAAAAGCCAGCAAAGCCAAAATTTTGGTTTTTTTAACAGCCGTTTTGATTTTGACTATTATTTTGGGAACCGTTATGTATTTGGTTGAATATGGCAAAGGAAGCGGTTTTGACAATATTCCGAAAAGTATGTATTGGGCTATTGTAACACTCACGACTGTTGGTTACGGCGACATCGCACCGGTTACGCCTTTGGGACAATTTATTGCATCTATCATTATGATTCTGGGTTATGGTATTTTGGCGGTTCCTACCGGAATTGTTTCTGCCGAATACAGCCGTCAAAAAGACAAAAAAGTTCATCACAACACCCAAGTTTGTCCGCACTGCCACGCTTCGGACCACTTAGACGATGCGCAATTTTGTTATGAATGTGGCAAGCCTTTAAACGAAAATTAAAAGCTGAACCATATCCAAAACGAACTATACTCAACAAAACAACAAGAACTTGGACAGCTATTTCCTATTTTCCGCGTTGCAAAGGCAAAGTGGAACAACGCAGCAAACCTTCTTGTTTGGCTATTTCGGCATACGGCACTTCTTCAACCGTAAGTCCTTGTTGTCGCAGCCAGTTATTGAGGCGCTTGTTATTTTGTTCGGACACTACAACGTCAGGCGATATGGAAAAAACGTTGGAATACATATCATACATTTCGTCTTTGGTGATATGAAACAAATTGTCTTTGCCAAACAAATCTTCTAAAAAACGGTATTGTGTTTCATCGAGAAAACCCTCTTTATGGATAATGGCTTTGCCGTGTCCTACGGGTTGAAAAACACAATCAAGATGCAAGGCATTTTCGCGCGGGTCGGTATTGTGTTTTTTTAAGTCAAAAGCCACTACCTTTTTGTTGGGAAAGGCATTTTGCAAGAAATCAACGGCGGCGGCATTGGTGCGTGCCGTAATGTAATCGGGGTAATCGGGACGCCGGTAAGTGCCTACAAAAATATAATCATACCAAGGCATCACATCGCCGCCTTCAATATGCACTTCTTCGGGCGGTTGTAAAATTTTGCTTTGGTCAAATCGGGATAAAATACTTTCTATGGCTTGAAATTCGGCTTCCCGGTCGGGCAAAATGTTTGATTTGATAAATTTGTCTCCAATAACAAAACCGATATCGCGGGTAAAAATTTGATTGACATTTTCCAGTAAATCGGGGCGGTAAACCTTAACCCCGTGTTTTTTTAAAACTTTTTCAAAAGCTTCCATTTCCTTAACCATATCGGTTTCTTGCGGATAGGTGCCAGCTAATACATGTTCGCGAGACTTGGGGTCGTAGCACTGTTCGGGCGTAGGAGCCGGGCCATTGCTGTCGGCACGTCCCAAGATGACACTTTTTAATGGAGATATTTCGTCATGTATATAAAATTGCTCGGGCATATTTTTGTCAATTTTGAGATTGCCCAAAAATAAAATTTTAACCGGAATATGAAGTGATTTTTTGGTGTTTTTTAACTTTTAATAAATCGAAAAAGTCAAAATATTACAATCAATTTATACAAAACCTTTCAATACTTCTTCAATAGCGTTCAAATATGATATTCCAAACAAGTTGACATGAACCAATAACGGATAAAGCTGGTAAACCCCCACCCGTTCTTGCCAGCCGGGTTGTAAGGGAAATAGTTCGTTATACAAGACATAAATGTTCGGATTAAAACCGCCAAAAAGCCGCATCATGGCTAAATCTACTTCGCGGTGTCCATAATAAACAGCCGGATCAAAAACCACCGCTTGACCTTGCAAATTGTAAAAATAATTGCCGCTCCACAAGTCGCCATGAAGCAAGGCAGGTTGTTCTAACGGCAGTATTTCCGGTAATTTCTGATAGAATTTGTCAAACCGGCGAAGCATTTCTTTAGGTATAATATCTTTGGCCAAATCAATTTGCGGTTGTAACCGGTTGAGTATATAAAAATCGACCCATTGCGTATGGTAGGTATTTTTTTGTGGCAAACTACCTATATAATTGTCAAATGACAGACCGAAATAATCCGCTGTGTTTTGGTGCAAAGCCGCCAACTTTTGTGCAAAATCCTCGGGGTGTTCGCCATTTTCCAACGAAGGTATATATGCCATTAAAATATAAGATTGGTTTTCAAATTCGCCTACTTCATATACTTCGGGTATTACAAATGACTGCGACTGGGTCAGTAATTGTAAGCCTTTGGCTTCTTTGTCAAACATATCAAATTTATCCGCCGCATTGATTTTGATAAAATAATCGGTATCGGTCATTGCCAACCGGTATGCTTGATTGATGTCTCCACCGTAAATTTTTTCGTAAGCACGCAACTTGACCGGTTTACCTTCTATTTCACTACAAGTGTTTTCGAGATGGTGGATGAAATTGTCTTTGAGCATGTTATATGAAATAAAGAATTAAAAATGAAAAATTAAGAACAATCAAAGATTATAAGTTTGGTGAAAACTATTTTTTTGCACTGATTAAAATGGCTGTTAAAATGTTAATCAAATCTTTTACATCATTTAATAGTTCTTCTGCTTGATTTTCCTGGATAAAACCGGTGTCTTTTAACAAACGTAACCAATAATGGGTTTCTCTGGCTTCTTTAAGTGAGATTTGAAATTTATAAATAAAATCTTTTTTACTGAAACTACCTTGTGCTTCTTGGATATTAGCCCCAATAGATGTCCCAGATCGTAATATCTGTTTAGATAAAACATATTCTTTATGTTCTTTGGTCAAAGAGATGTAAAGCTTTACTATTTTCTTCGCAAAATCATATGACTTATCTACTATGACATTCGTTTTTTGCAACTTAATCAAATTTATTTTTCATTCTTAATTCTATTTTTCATTTTTCATTTTTCATTATCCATTTTTCATTCTTCATTTTTCATTCTTCATTTTTCATTCTTCATTTTAGCAT
>Ga0256843_1003075_pt1 | contig 11766 bp, 11 predicted proteins | sample AlvinellametaG_FD_191572 | JGI IMG/M metagenome (GOLD analysis project Ga0256843, IMG submission 191572) | Pompeii worm associated microbial communities from hydrothermal vent at the East Pacific Rise, Pacific Ocean - Alvinella | ecosystem: Host-associated > Annelida > Integument > Unclassified ... | reverse complement strand
TACACCGGAGATTTAGATATACTTGAATTTTTTTATAATCACAAAGTTGTAGTTAAAAAAAGTATCCCACTAGGCGCTGGACTAGGGGGTGGTAGTAGTAACGCTGCAACCTTTATAAATATGGTAAATAGAGCTTGTAATCTAAATAGAAGTAAAGATGAGTTAGCAAAAATAGGCTCAACTATTGGAGCAGATGTACCATTTTTTATATATGGATACGATAGCGCAAATGTAAGTGGATTTGGAGATATAATAGAGCCCTTTGAAGAAGAGGCTCTTAAACTAGAAATCTTTACCCCACCAATTCATTGTGATACTGCACTTGTTTATAAAACATTTGATGAGTGCTGTTTAGATAGCGTAAATAGCAATAATGGAGCTTCACTAATGCTTAATAGATCAATAGACATATTAAATAATATAAAAGATCCTACCAAACTAAACGACCTATACAAAGCAGCCCTTATTGCCTACCCAGAGTTAAAAAATTACCAAAAAGATGGCTACTACTTTAGTGGAAGTGGAAGCTCATTTTTTAAAATAAAAGAGTAGTTATGGATAGATTAAAAATTTATCCAAATTTAATTTTTTGAGTAACTTACGCTATAATGTTTTATAGACAAACAAAAATTAATTTTAAGAGATAAGTAGGAAAAATCGATATGACAAAACAAAAATTATTTAATAAATTAAAAAGCAAAGGTATTTTTTGGTCATACTCTAAAGATATAACTTTAAAAAATATAGGAGATAAAATATTTATTGAGTATATTTTAAAGTATGGTGATTTTGATGATATTGCTTTAGCTTTTAAGCTCTATGATAAAGAATTTATAAAAAAAGTATGGCAAGAGAAGCTAGTGGGTGATAAAAGATTTATAAAGTTAAATGTAATGTTAGCAAGAGTCTTTTTTGATATGAATGTAGAGAGTAGCTATTTTAAAGGATTAGAGAGTGCAAGAGATAAAAAACTTAGACTGTTTGCTTCCCAAAACTAAAGAGTTACTCTTAGAACTTGTAAAAAGTTGTGAGTTTTTAGACAAGTATGTATTAGTCGGTGGTTCTGCTTTGGCTTTGCATCTTTGCCATAGAAAGAGTGAAGATTTGGACTTTTTTACTTTTGAAGATAATTTTAATAAAGAAGAGATTTTAAAATATATTCAAAAATTTAATAATAAAGAGATTATAAATCAAACAGATGAACAGATAGATATATTATTAAATGGTGTAAAGGTTACATTTTTTAATGCTAAGTGGGAATTTCTAAAACCAAAAAAGATACAAAAGTTTAATCTATCTTCAATAGAACAAATATCAGCTATGAAAGTAAATACTCTATTTTTAAGAGCCACTTACAGAGATTATTACGATTTATATTTCTTAACAAAAAGTGGAGTTGGTTTAAAAGAGATGTTTGAGTGGAGTAAAAATATTGTAGAGGGATTAACCTTTAAACTTTTTAGTATAGCTTTAGTTTATATAGATGATATAGAAGATGATAATTTAGACTATTTAGAGCCAAAACAACATATCTCAAAAGAGGAGATAAGAGATTTTTTCCAAGAGAAATTAAGAAATATGTCTAAACTCAAATAGAAAAATAATCACATCTTCTCATTAAACTTTATGCTATAATTACACAAAAAATAATAGAGGATATAATGGCAATTAAAGTAATAGCCCAAAATAAAAAAGCAAGACACGAGTATGAGATTTTAGAGACATATGAAGCTGGTATTGTTTTGCAAGGTAGTGAAGTTAAAGCTCTAAGAGCTAGAAGGGCAAATTTAAATGATGCTTTTTGTAGGTTTATAAAAGGTGAGCTTTACTTAATGAATGCGCATATTGCCCATTTAGATACTACTAATAGACATTTTGTAAAAGATGAGAGAGCCCCTAGAAAACTTCTTTTGCATAAAAAAGAGTTAGATAAACTTTTTGGCAAAGTAAGTAAAGATGGCTTAACTATTGTTCCACTAAAAATATACTTTAATGAAAGAAATTTAGTAAAAGTACAAATTGCTTTAGCAAAGGGTAAAAAGCTTCACGATAAAAGAGAAACCCTTAAAAGAAGAACACTAGATAGAGAAGCTGCTAAGGCTATAAAAGATAGAAGTTACTAAGTTTTTACTATAAAGTTAAGCTTTTATCTTTAATTAATGGTATTGATGTGGTGGAGGATTAATGCTAATGAATTAAGAGATTTTATGCTTCTTAAAAAGATCTCCATTTTTGTGGAGATGACGCCTTGGTACAATGTCATTTCCTTAAGCTTTAAAATATAAAAGAATTTAGGAACCAAGACTTTAGTCTTAGCAAAAGTTTGAAATTTTTGTAATCTTTTTGGTAAGGTTAAAACCTTACTTCCTTATTTTTCCTCTTAAGGAAATGGCATTGGGTGGAGGATGGGGTGATTTATAGCCAAGATTTAGCTAAAGCTCTTAAAGCAGCTACATTATCTGAGGCATATATTTTTATATCTGTTTTAGTGTTAAGTTTTTTATAGCCTTGGGTGTGTAGAAACTCTACGATTGCATCGCCTGAGTGGATTAGGAGAGGTTTATTATTAAAGTAATTTGATATTGCTTTAGATATTAATGGAAAGTGTGTGCAACCTAAAATTATGGCATCAGGGGTATTAATATTTTTAAAGTAGTAATTAAACATCTCTTCTAGAACTTTTCCCTCTAATATCCCTTCTTCGACTATTGGTACTAACATACCTGTTTGAATAGAAGTAATATTGTTATAACCCAAATTAATTAGAGCCTCTTGATATCTATTTGAATTAATGGTAGCTTTTGTTCCAATAATTAATATATTTGAGTTTTTATTTTTAATTTTATTGCTAAGAGCTAAAATACCTGGTTCAATTACACCATATATTGGGTAATTAGCTTTTTCTCTCATAGTGGGTAGAGCATAAGCGCTAACTGTATTACAAGCTGTTATTAGGCAATCTATATTAAAATTATTAAAAAACTCTATTGCCTCAAGTGCATATCTTATAATTGTATTAGAGTCTTTTGGTCCATAAGGAACTCTTGCTGTATCTCCATAATATATAATCTCATCAAAAATAGGTTTTTCTAATAGAGATTTAGCAACAGTTAGTCCTCCTGCTCCAGAGTCGAAAACTCCTACCCTCATTAAGCACCATTATTCATTATAGATAAAAACTCTTCATTACTTTTTGTATTTTGCATCTTTTTAAATAAGAATTTAAGCCCTTCTACCTCTTCCATTCCTTGCATTGCATTTCTAATAGCCCAAACCTTTTGAATAGTTTCATTATCTAATAAAAGTTCTTCTTTTCTAGTACCAGATTTTGTTACATCTATTGCTGGATAGATTCTTCTATCTGCTACGCTTCTACTTAATACAACTTCTGAGTTTCCTGTACCTTTAAACTCTTCAAAGATAACCTCATCCATCTTTGAACCTGTATCAATTAGAGCTGTTGCTATAATGGTTAAGCTTCCACCAAATTCTATATTTCTAGCAGCTCCAAAGAATCTTTTTGGTTTATGTAGTGCATTTGCATCTACACCACCAGATAGCACTTTCCCAGAGCTTGGGGTTACTGTATTATAAGCCCTTGCTAGTCTTGTAATAGAGTCTAATAAAATTACAACATCTTGCCCCATTTCTACTCTTCTTTTTGCTCTTTCTATTACCATCTCTGCTGTTCTTACATGGTTTTGTGCAGGTAAATCAAAAGTAGAGCTATATACCTCGCCTTTTACAGAGCGTTGCATATCTGTAACCTCTTCTGGTCTTTCATCTACAAGAAGTACCATTAGTGTAACATCTGGATTATTGCTTGTAATGCCATGAGCTATCTCTTTTAAAAGCTCTGTTTTACCGGTTCTTGGTGGTGCTACTATTAAAGAACGCTGCCCCTTACCAACTGGTGCAAAAAGGTCTATTACACGACCTGTAAGCTTTTGTGGGTGATACTCTAGTTTTAGCTGTTCATTTGGATATAGGGGAGTTAGGTTATCAAAAAGAGGTCTCTTTTTTGCCTCTTCTATTGGCATATAGTTTATTGCTTCTATTTTAAGTAGTGCATAATATTTTTCTTGGTCTTTTGGTTGTCTAACTTGCCCTGTAATTACATCTCCATTACGAAGAGCAAATCTTTTAATTTGAGTAGCACTTACATAAGTATCACTACTTGAGTTTGCAAAGTTACTATCAATAGACCTTAAAAAACCATAACCATCTGGCATAATCTCTAAAATACCAGTATATAAAATATATCCACCTTGAGATACTTGAGATTTTAATATCTCAAAAATCAAATCTTTTCTTTGATACTCGTTTGGGTTATCAACTTTTAGCTCGTTTGCAATCTCTACTAATTTTGTTAGTGGCTGTTGCTGAAGCTCTTCTAAACTATGTCCCTCAACAGGAATATGTGTTCTTTGGTGTCTTCTTTGATTATTATTGTTTTTTTGTTTTGTATCGCTCATACATCCTCTTATTATTGTGGAGATTCACATTAGTAGTTATTTTTTGTAGTTAAGGATATATCTATTCTAGGTAATACCCTTTAAGTTATTATAATACTTTTACTCTTAAAAAAAAGAGTATTAAATATAAGATGTTAATAAATCTAATAGTTTTTGTGCATTTACTAACTCTATTTTTTTATTTTTCTTATCTATTACTCCATCTTCTTTTAAAGCTTTTAGATGTCTATCTACAATATGTCTTACTGTTCCTATTAGATTTGCTATTTCTGTATGAGATAGTTTATCTAATAAATCTACTCCTTTGCTTTCAATAGATTCTATATTTTTTAGAAGTAGTTTTAGTAATCTTTCTCTTGTATCATATAAAGATAAATCAATAGATAGTTCTTCTATATTTCTAATTTGTCTTGCAACATATGTATATATAAGCCTTTCAAACTCAATAGAGACCCTCATCCACTCTCTAACTTTATCGATAGGAAATCTTATAACTTTACCATTTTCTAAAACATCTATTGCTAAGTTATGCTCTTGCCCATCTAATAGAGTTACTAAATCATACATATCGCCTCTAACTAAAAGGTATAGAGTTTGCTCTCTATTGGTTTCAAAATTTATCTCATATACTTTAATTTTACCACTAACTATTATATAAAACCACTGCAAAGTCTCATCAGAATCAAAAATAGTAGTATCTTTTGTATATTCCATAATAGTACCATACTTTTTAAACTCTGATGATAATTTATTATTTATTCCTATTATTGGTTCTAAATTGGTTAAATTACTAAGCATCTTTTACTACTTTTTCTATCTCTTCAAGAGGTCTTGCAATAACTGCAATATTATTATTTATTATAATTGGACGCTCTATTAATTTAGGATTATTAACCATAGCTTCAAGTAACTCATCTTCTGAAGCATCTTTTAGGTTTAACTCTTTAAAGATAGCCTCTTTTTTTCTTATAATTTCACTTGGTTTTTTATTTAATTTTTTTAATATCTTTTGTAGCTCATCTTTAGTTGGTGGCTCTTTTAGATACTCTTTTACTTTAAATTCTATATTATTATCTTTTAAATAGTTAAATGCAGCTCTTGATTTTGAACATCTACTATTGTGCCATATCTCTACCATAAACTAACCTTTAATATACTGCGTCATAACCCTTTGGACGAGCGCAGACAAATTTTCTTGCTGGTAGAAGTTTATCAAAATATTTTGTATTTGTAAAGATAATATTCACTTGATTATCTAAATTATCATTATAAGCTATTTGCTCTATTTTGCCTGATGGAGTTAAAACTACCGTATAATACTTATCTTTATATTTGGTTACATATGTTCTATTATTATGTAATTTTGCATGACGCAATATTTTAGCAAGATTTAGCCCTTTATCTATATTATAGTAGCTAACTTGCTCTAAATCATGGTCTATTACTACAAGTTGATTACCACTGCTACAAACCTCTTTTTTAGTTGGAGATGTATATATCCACTTTGTTTCTGATGGTGAATTAAAATAGATTTTACCTCTATATTTAATGGTTTTACCTTTTGGGTTTTTAACAATTTGTGTAAAATTTGCTTTAAAAGCAACAGGAACCAAGATTCCTTGAGCAAATGTATAAATAGATAGTAGAAGTAATGTTAAGATTTTTTTCATATAAAAGCCTTTGTAAAAATTTTTATAATTTTACACTAAATTTGTGAATAGATAGTAAAATTGGTTAAATTTATATTTTATTTAGTCTTATTTATATATAAATGTACATTTATTGGGGATATTAGTGGTTTTAAATATAACTAAATCATTAATTAATCATAATTTAGATAAAATAAGCCAAATTTGTCTTATTAAAGGTAAAAGATTAATGATTACTAAAATATTTGGAACAGCAAACGATAGAAAAGTAAAAAAGTATGCTAAAAGAGCAAAAGCTATTAATGCTCTTGAAGAGAAGTATCAAAACTTAAGTGATGATGAGCTAAAAGAGGCTTTTTTAAAGCTTAAAGAGAGTGTATTAAATAAAGAGAAGAGTCTTGATGATGTATTAAACGACTCTTTTGCAATAACAAGAGAAGCTAGTAAAAGAGTACTTAATATGCGCCACTATGATGTGCAATTAATTGGTGGTATGGTACTACATGAAGGTAATATTGCAGAGATGAAAACAGGGGAGGGTAAAACACTTGTTGCTACACTTCCTATTGTACTTAATGCAATGTTAGGACATGGAGTACATCTTGTAACAGTAAATGACTATCTTGCAAAAAGAGATGCTAATGATATGGGTAAATTATACTCATTTTTAGGTTATGAAACAGGGTGTATTACAGGTGATATATATGATGATTATGAGAGAAAAAAGCAGTACGATGCAGATATAACATATGGTACAAATAATGAATTTGGATTTGATTATTTAAGAGATAATATGAAGACTTCTCAAGAAGAGAAGGTTCAAAGAGAACATTACTACGCTATTGTTGATGAAGTAGATTCTATTTTAATTGATGAAGCTAGAACACCTTTAATTATATCTGGTCCAACACAAAGAGAGCAAAAATGGTATAAAGTAGCAAATGAGATAGCTTTAAAGTTAGAAAAAGGTAAAGAGTTACCATCAAAGCCAGGACAAGATAAAAAAACAACAGGTGATTTTATAGTAGATGAGAAAAATAAACAAATTACCCTAACAGAACAAGGCTTACAGAAAGCAGAAGACCTATTTGGTGTTGGTAATTTATATAGTTTAGAAAATGCTATTTTAACCCATCATTTAGACCAAGCACTAAAAGCAAATTATCTATTTGAAAAAGATGTAGATTATGTTGTAAAAGATGGGGAAATTATTATAGTAGATGAATTTACAGGAAGATTAAGTGAAGGAAGACGCTTTAGCGAGGGGCTTCACCAAGCATTAGAAGCAAAAGAGGGAGTAGAGATTAAAGAAGAATCTCAAACTCTAGCAGAAGTTACTTACCAAAACTACTTTAGATTATATAAAAAATTAGCCGGAATGACAGGTACTGCACAAACTGAAGCCACAGAGTTTAGCGAAATTTATGGGCTTGATGTTATATCTATTCCTACAAATGTTCCGGTACAAAGAATTGATAAAAACGACTTAATCTTTAATACCGAAAAAGAGAAGCTTGATGCTGTTGTAAATAGAGTAAAAGAGTTACATGCAAAGGGGCAACCTGTATTAATAGGAACGGCTTCTATTGAAAAAAGTGAGCTAATTCATGAAAGACTTAAAAAAGAGAAACTTCCACACAATGTATTAAATGCTAAAAACCACGAGAAAGAGGCAGAGATTATTCAAAATGCTGGTGCAAAAGGGGCAATTACAGTTGCTACTAATATGGCTGGTCGTGGGGTTGATATTAAGCTAAGCGATGAAGTAAAAGAGCTTGGTGGTTTGGCAATTATAGGAACAGAGCGCCATGAATCGCGCCGTATTGATAACCAGCTAAGAGGGCGTTCTGGGCGTCAGGGAGATCCTGGAGAGAGCCAATTCTTCTTAAGTTTAGATGATAACTTATTAAGAATATTTGGTGGTGAAAAGATTAGAAATATTATGAATAGAATAGGTGTTAAAGAGGGTGAATATATAGATTCTAAATTAGTTACAAGAAGTGTTGAGTCTGCTCAAAAGAAAGTAGAAGCGCTTCATTATGAATCAAGAAAACATCTATTAGAGTATGATGATGTTGCTAACTTCCAAAGAAAAGCTATTTATAAATTTAGAGATCAATTAATAGATAAAGATTACGATATTGCAGCAAAAATTAAAGAGAACCGTGAAGAGGTAATAGGATATCTACTAGAAGATTGCGAAATTTTAGATGGTCTGCCAAGTGAAGATTATGATTTAGATTGCTTTATTAATGAGGTAGCAGAGGTTAGTGGTGTAATTTTACCAAAAGATATGCTAGAGAATAAAGAGCCAAGTGAAATTAAAGAAGAGGTTTTAAAGGTTTTAGAAGAACTTTATGAAGAGAAGATGAAAGTATTTGATGAAGAGCAAAGAAGAGAGGTAGAAAAGCTTATATATCTTCAAACTCTTGATAACCTTTGGAGAGACCACTTATATGAGATGGATACATTAAAAACTGGTATTGGACTAAGAGGCTATAACCAAAAAGACCCTCTAACAGAGTATAAACAAGAGAGCTTTAGACTATTTGAAGATTTAATTAGAAAGATTAAGATTGAGTCTATTAAATTTATTCATAGAGTTGAGTTTAATTTCGAAGAGCAACAAAATCAAGATTCAAATGAGAGTGAGCAGTATGAAGAGATAGATGCAGATCAAGAAGAAAATGTATCTATACAAGAAGAGCAAGAAGAGTCTATGGTAGCTGGTAAAAAACCAAAAAGAAATGACCCATGCCCTTGTGGAAGTGGTAAAAAATATAAAAACTGCTGCGGTAAAAGCGGACCTAAAAAAGGATTACTTGCTTAATGGGCAGTAAAGCATATAGTAGGAAATTTGTATTTAAATTTATAAAACACTATCTTAAGTATGATAGAGATAACCCTTTTATCTTTATCTCTGCCATGTTGGCATTGCTAGGTATTGCAATGGGGGTTATGGTTTTAATGATAGGAATAGGTGTTACAAATGGAACGCATAAAGAGTTTAAAAAAAGACTCTTTACAATGAACTACCCACTAACTATTATTGCTTATAATAATAGAGGTATTCCAAAAGATGCCATAGACTTAATTAAACAAAAATTTCCAGATTTAAAAATTAGTCCATATTATACTACTCAAGTAATTGCAAAAAATGCTGATAGTGTTCAAGGCACAATTCTTTATGGAGTAGATTTTAAAAAAGAGGCGCAAATTAATAGTGTATTTAAAAAAGCTTACAAAGATATAAATGAGACTAACTACTCTAAATTTAGCGCAATTATTGGTGATGATTTAGCTCTAGCTTTAGGCTTAAAGGTAGGAGAGAAGGTAACACTATTTTTCTCTAAACAACAAGCTGCTGGCTTTGGAACTATGCCTTTACAAAAGAGATTTAAGATACTCTCAACCTTTGATTCTGGATTAAGCGCATATGATAAAGGCATAATCTATACTACACATGAAGCATTTGAGAAAATCTTAAAAAAAGAGCCAAATGTTTATGATGGCGCACATATCTATACAAAAGAGCCAATGAAGATAATTGATAAAATTAGAGATATCTTACCAAGAGATATTGGCATAGAGGGGTGGTGGCAACAAAATGGTGGATTTTTTGAAGCAATGCAGATGGAGAAAAAGGCTCTATTTTTAGTATTGCTTTTAATTATTTTAGTGGCTTCGCTAAATATTATATCTTCTTTATTAATGACTGTAATGAGCAGAAGAAGCGAGATTGCATTAATGCGAACTCTAGGTGCAACTACAAAAGAGATTAGTAGAATATTCTTCTATCTTGGTTTAATTATAGGCTTTTTAGGAATGCTGTTTGGAACACTTCTTGGACTATTTGGTATGTGGTTACTTACAACTTATGATATTATTTCTCTACCAGCAGATATCTATACAACCTCAAAATTACCAATAGATTTACCAATGAGTGATTACTTAACTATAATTACAGGAACTGCTATAATTGTAATATTCTCTTCAATATATCCAGCAATTAGGGCAGCAAAAACTGATATTTTAACAGTATTAAGAAATGAGTAGAATGGTTAAAAAGTTAATAGTTGCTTTTATAGTTGCTATTTTAATTACTGTTGTTTTAATTGGTATATACTTTAATACACCAATTAAAACAAAACAAAATCTAAAATTACCCTCATCTAATAGTAGTGAAATAATAGATTATTTAAAAGATAAAAATTATAGTGTAAATATTTTAGATAGAGTCTTTTTAGATATTTTTACAACCCCAAAAGAGGGTTGGGTATATATAAATAAAAAAGAGCTTCCAAGATATAAATTTTTAAAGCAAGTTGGCTCTTATGCTAACCACTACACACCAATTACTATAATTCCAGGCGAGACAACATATTTTGTATTAAAGATGTTAGAGTCTAAATTAAACTTTAATATAAATAAATTAGCAATAGCTTATAGAGATTTAGCTGTTTATAAAGAGGGAAACTTTTTAGCAAATACTTACAATATTCCAATATATTTTAAAGAAAAAGATACAATAAAATTCTTAATAGATAAAAGCTTTAAAGAGTATAAAAAAATTTCAAATAAATATTACGATAATTTTAATAAAGATAATTGGAAAAAAATAGTTATAATTGCTTCTATTATTCAAAAAGAGGCAGCTAATAAAAAAGAGATGCCACTAATATCTTCTGTTATATATAACCGCTTAAAAAAGAGAATGCGCCTACAAATGGATGGAACTCTAAATTATGGTAAATACTCTCATACTAAAGTAACCCCACAAAGAATAAAAAAAGATAAAAGTAGCTACAACACATATAAATTCAAAGGCTTACCAAAAGAGCCAGTTTGTAATGTATCTATAAATGCAATTAATGCTGCAATTAACCCAACAAAAACCAACTACTTATACTTTATGAAAAACTCTAAAGGTACGCATAATTTTTCAAAAGAGTATAAAAAACATATTCAAAATATTAAACTTAGAAAAAAAGAGTTAATTAATAAATAGTTTAGATTAATGACATACTTCCCGATTCAAGGGTAGGGAAGTATGTCATTCTCAAATTTTTTGTAAACACCAAAAAGATAAGTACTTGTACAATATTTTGTGTTTCTATTGCATAATCCGGGATAAAATAATTTAGGAACTAAGACTTTAGTCTTAGCAAAAGTTTAGCATTTATTGTAATCTTTTTGTACTTCTTTAAGGTCAATTACAGGTGAAAAGGAGTGGTAAGGGTAAAGGGCAATGCCAATGAATTAAGAGATTTTATGCTTCTTAAAAAGATCTCCACTTTTGTGGAGATGACGGCTTAGCGTCATTGTATAATAGACTTCTTGCAAAACTCATCGTAGAGGCTCAGACCAACAGGAGGATTTGCCCTCGTAGAGGAGTTATACAAGAAGTCTAATAGATACCTGCCTTCACGGGTATGACGGTGTTATGTCATTCCCACGAAAGTGGAAATCTATAGTTTTGGCTTAATTTATTGGTACCACCTATGATGGTGGCTTTACTATTTATGTAAAATTTATTTTGTATAATGTAATATCAGTTTAAGTAAATTCTGATTAAAGTTATAAATTAGCTTGTTTTTTTACAAATTCTTCCATCTCTGCTACTATTGGTTCTAGTTCGCGTT
>Ga0256843_1003074_pt1 | contig 11768 bp, 14 predicted proteins | sample AlvinellametaG_FD_191572 | JGI IMG/M metagenome (GOLD analysis project Ga0256843, IMG submission 191572) | Pompeii worm associated microbial communities from hydrothermal vent at the East Pacific Rise, Pacific Ocean - Alvinella | ecosystem: Host-associated > Annelida > Integument > Unclassified ... | reverse complement strand
AAAAACTATTTATGGAAAATGTAGCAAGAGCTGCTTTGATGCTAGAGCTTCTTGTTTCTTGGATGGTATGGTCTCACCACCTACTAGCTGACCAAGGACAACCAGAAATGATGAAACTAATCTCAGGAGAGATGGTTACAGCATTTGAGCTTCTAACTCAAGGTTTGGCACTATTTATCACACTAGTTACATTGTGGAAAGCTAGACCACTTAAAATGACTATGGAACTTAAATACCTTCTTGGTGGTTTGGTAGGATTTGGACTAGCAGTTCCAGCAGCGATTATCCAAGCAGATATGGGTATGAACAGAGTTCTTCACAATACTCAGTGGATTATCATGGCACATGTTCACATCGCTCTTATCGTTGGACTTTATATGACACTTTATAGTGCATTGTATGTACTTTGGCCAATCGTTACTAACAATACAAAAATGTTTAGTAGCAAAATGTCAAATATCCACTTCTGGTTGTACCTAATCGGTGGTATCGGAATGGGTGCATTTGGTGGTATGGCAGGACTTGATGGTATGCTTCGTCGTCACCTTTATGTGAACGGTGAGTTCAATACATTGATGGTTCTAGCAGCTATTTGTGGTACTATGGTACTTGTAGCATGGTTTATTTTCTTGCTAAATATCGTACTTTCAGTAGGTATTAAAGGACTTATCGGTATCTTTATGCCAGCAAAAGATCCTACAGCTTCTTATGGTATCGAGCCTGAAACAGTGGCTGAAAATCATAAAGCGTAATCTTTCTTTATATGAGTAGAGGCTTGCCCTCTACTTATCTCTTGTCTAAAATTTTTTTATATTCTATAACTGTATAGTATATATAAAAATTTTATTATTAGGATATAGCGTGACACATTTACCTAGAGTTGCATTAGAGATAAAAACAGTTGGTTTGTATGATTTGGTGCTTCAAGATGTACAGAGGATTCTTGGGAAAAACAGAGTAAGCGAAGAAGAGATTCTTCAAGTTATGAAAGATCACCCAGAGATATATGAAGACTACAAACAGATCAATGTTGAGTACAATCTAAGCAATATCCATCTAAGAAATATAGACTTAGATAAGATAGCTCCAGAAGCAAAAGAGAAAGCCAAAAAGATAAACGAAAATTTAGATTTGCTTAGAGAGATAGAAAAATACACTCTTGATTTTGAACAGAGTTCAACTTTGGTTATCATATTTTCTGTTGAGTTTTTTGTACTTTTTTCTGTGCAGTATTTTATCGTACTACTTGATTTAAAAGAGTGGCAGTGGTGGATATATAGTTTCTTCGCTATGTCTATAGTAGCAGCATGGTTATATGCAAAAAAAGAGAGAAAAGTGTATGAGACAAACAATGCTATCTTTGAAAAAGTATATGAAGAGACTTTGGAGATGATAAAAGAGTTAGAAGAGCAAGGATATCTTAAAAAATCAGACCTTATCATAGAGAGTTGTGATGAGCACATTTAAGCCTATAGATATCAAGTTCACTTGGAACAAAGATTTAGCCATCAAAGCTAGTAAGCTTTTTTATGACTGGGATATGAGAAACTCAGGCAAAAGATATGTAGGATGGCTTTTTATAGCGCTAACACAGTTTGCTATTGTTGGTGCATTGAAGCATAATGTATTTGGACTTTTGTTTGTATCTACCTTTTTGGTGATATATTGGTACTATATCAGATGGTATCTAAGAAAAGGTATGATATCTAACTACTATGATAAATCAGGTATAGATGATACAAAAGTACATTTCCAACTTACAGAAGATGGACTTTACTATGACAAAGAGCTTATAGACTGGGATCATATCTATAGAGTTATTAGATTTGATGATGGGATACTGCTTCAAACTCTTAATCATACTTTGTTTTTTGATAACAGTGCATTCAAAAATGATGATGAAGTACAGAGATTTTTAAATGTTATGAAAGAAAAAGGTAAACTACAAGGATAGAGATGGAGTATTTGTATATAGGTCTTATTATACTATTTTTAGCAGCTATTGTTGTAGTAGGTGTTACTATGGATAAAGAGGATTTAGAAAAGTAGATTTTATTGTCCTAAATCAACCAAAGATTATAAAAAAGTTGTTATTATCTTTTGTTATAAAAAGGATAAGAGATGCAACGAAAAAGTATATTGGTTTTTATATCTATTTTGATTTCTTCTGTAGCTTATGCCAAAGATGGAAAACAGGTTTTTGAAAGATACTGTTGGGGGTGTCATCACCAAACTGCTATGGCTTTTGGACCACCATTTTCTCAGATAGCATCCAAAAGAAGTGCAGATGAGATAAAAGCTATGATAACAGACCCAGCTTCTGTATCGAAAGTTTTTGGTTACAAAAGAAACGCTATGCCAAAACTCAAACTAAGTTCTGAAGAGTTAGATGCTATCACAAAGTATATCTTATCATATAAATCAAAGGATAGTAAATAATGTTTAGACTCTCAAATCTACTTAGTTCAGTAGTAGAACAAAAACCATCTCGTGTACTTAATGGAAGTATAGCTATATGGAACTTTACAAACAGATGTAACTTAAGCTGTTTGCACTGCTACTCCAAAGCTGACTTGGATGCAGTTGATACCCTTGATACTCAAACTATCCTAGATACTTTACCAAAACTCAAAAAAAGTGGTGTTAAGTTTATCATATTTTCAGGTGGAGAACCACTAACTAGAAAAGACCTTTTTGATATAGCCCTTCGTTGCAAAGAGCTTGGTATCATCACATATCTATCTACCAATGGATTATATGTCAAAAATTCCAATGCACTCAAAATCCTAGAGACATTTGATTATGTGGGGATTAGTATAGATGGCTCACCTGATGTTCATGATAAGTTTAGAGGGCTTAAAGGTTCATTTGAAGAGTCTATGAAAGCTGTAGATTTGCTAAACAGTTTTGGCAAGAAAAAAGTAGGGATTAGATTTACTATCACAAAAGATACATTTGATGATTTGAAGTTTATATTTGAATTGGCTCAAAAACACTCTATACCAAAGATTTATATCTCTCATCTAGTATATAGTGGTAGAGGGCTTGATAACTTGGCTATGGATTTAAGTAAAGATCAAAGAAAAGAAGCAGTGGATTATATCATAGATAAAGCTTTTGAGTATTATGATAACGATACAGGCATAGAGATAGTCACAGGCAATATGGAGATGGATGCTATAGTATTTTATGATAAGTTTAAAGCTAAGTACCCACAACTAGCCGAAGATATGTTAGCAAGACTTAAAGCATGGGGTGGAAATAGTGCTGGTAAAAAACTACTTAACATTGATAGTGAAGGGTTTGTCAAGCCAGATCCATTTTTCCCATATAAAGTAGGCAATATCCTAACACAAGATTTTTATGATATATGGGTAGAGCATCCAAATGAGATACTACAAAAACTTCGTCAAGAACCAAGAGAGTTGGGTGGTAAATGTAGTGATTGTAAGTATCTTGATATATGTAATGGTGGTTCAAGAAGTAGAGCTTATGCGATACATGGAGACCTTTGGGCAGAAGACCCGTCTTGTTATATAAATATTGACTAAAAACAACAAAAATCAAAATGGAGAGTAAAATGGGGAAAGTATATCTAACAGGTGCAGGTCCAGGAGATATAGACCTTTTGACTGTAAAAGCACTAAGAGTTGTAAGAGAAGCTGATGTTATCATATATGATAGATTGGCAAATCCAGATATACTAAAAGAGGCAAAAGATGGATGCGAATTTGTATATGTTGGCAAAGAAGATTCTCATCATACTCTACCACAAGAGCAGATAAATGAAGTGATATATCAAAGTGCATTGAAGTATGAAAATGTAGTGAGATTAAAAGGTGGTGATCCACTAGTATTTGGAAGAGGTGGTGAAGAGGGTATATACCTAAGAGAAAGAGGTATATCTTTTGAGTTTATACCAGGTATTACTTCTGCTATAGCAGTACCAGAGTATGCTGGTATCCCAGTAACTCATAGAGGTATTACAGTATCTTTTAGAGTTGTTACAGGACATGAATCAACCAACAAAGACCACTCTCAAATCCCTTGGGAAAACTACAAAACAGATGATACTATAGTCTTTTTAATGGGACTTCATAGACTAGATAAGATAACTAAAAAACTCATAGAGATAGGCAAACCCAAAGACCATCCAATAGCAGTGATAAGTAGGGGTACAAGACCTGATGAAAAAACAGTAGTAGGAACTCTTGAAGATATCTATGAAAAAGCCAAAAATTTACCTACACCAGCACTTATCGTAGTAGGTGAAGTTGTAAACTTAAGAGAGCAGTTAAGTTGGTTTGAAAAGAGTTGATAAGGTAACACTTATCATTTAAATAGTTAAAAATTATATAAAATAGGAGTTTTTTTATCTTTGTTAGTGTATATTACTACAAATTAAATCGAGGATAGTAATGTATAGATTAGAAGATATACCTATTTTTTCCAAATTAAGTGACTCTCACTTAAAAGAGCTTTATGATAGTACTTATATCAAGTACTTTACAAAAGACTCTATTGTGTTTTATGAAGGAGATAGTAGTAAGTATCTTTATATCCTGCTTGAAGGTAGTGTTAAGCTATATAAAACCACACCCAAAAACTCTCAAGTCCAAATCAACAGACTAACAGCACCATCACTTATAGGAGAGTATGCTTGTTTTGAACAAGTGCCATATCCTGCTACTTGTGAGTTTGTTACTGATGGATGTATGGGGATGTTACCTTATGATGAAGTTTACAAATATCTCAATAACCCACAATTTTCACTAGAGATTATCAAGTCTCTTACGGGTAAGATTTTACTTTTGTCTTCACTTGTACACAAAGAGACTGTACTATCCTCAGAGGCAAAAGTAGCTGATATTATATTGCAAAATGTATCTATATTTGAAAGACTTAAAAACAATGAAATAGCATCTATGCTAAATCTTACTCCTGAGACATTCTCACGGATACTAACCAAGTTTAAAAAACAAGGTATTATCACTATACACAAACATAAAGTCAATGTACTAGATTGCGAAGCTTTGTATGCTATCGTAGAGACAAATACTATCAAAGATTGTACAAACTGTATAGTAAACTTCAAAAAAGAGATAGGGTATGAAGATTAGCTATTTTCTTCTTCCCACTTCTCAAAAGCATCATCAAAGTAAACCAATCTTTGTTTTTTGAACTCTACACTAGAGTATAGTTTGGAGTATTTGTCAAGTTTGTTTTCTTGTGCCATTTGAGCTATAAGTTCATCACACTCTTCTTGTGTTTTGGCATGAACCATGGCAAATAGGTTATAAGGCCAGTTTGGATATTTGGGACGAAGGTAGCAGTGGCTTACTGCTGAGAACTCAGCTAATTTTCTTCCTATCTCTTCACCTTTACTCTCATCTACATCCCATACACTCATAGCATTGGCACCAAATCCTGCTTTTCGGTGGTTGAGTATAGTAGCAAACCTTCTCATCACTCCAGCATCTTTGAGTATATGTGCTATCTCAAAAAATCTATCATAACTCATACCAAGTTTATCTATAGCATCTTTGAAAGGTTCTTTTGTTATAGGGATATCTTTTTGAAGTTCTTTGATGACTTCTATATACTCATCGGTTAGTTCTATCTCTTTGTGATTTACTTTTTTGACTTTCTCTTTTTTGGCTTTTTTGCCTGTAGTATCCATCTTGACAGATATCTTAAACATTTTTAGAGTTGGTAAGATGATAGCATCACTAGCACCTGTTTTTTGTTGGAGTATCTCTATAGTTTTTTCAAGTCCAAGTTTGCTATTTGGTGATACTGCCATAGTAAACCAGATATTAAACTCATGGTTTCTTAGATAGTTGTGGCTTACCCCTGGATGGGCATTGATGATTTGTGAAGCACTTTCTATCAACTCTTCATCTACTTTGAATGCTACAAGAGATGACTTATACCCAAGTCTTTTGGTATCAAATATAGCAGAAGTTTGACGGATGATTTTGTCATCTTTGAGTTTGCTTACCATATCTATAACTTCATCCTCACTACAACCTAGCTTATTAGCTATATCCAAAAACGGTCTTTGAGTCATAGGAAAAGCATTTTGCATCTCATAAAGTAGTTCATTTTCTATCATATATATCACTCCATTAAATCGTATGTGAGATTATAGTGCATTTGGGATTTGTTTATGTTGATATGTGTCAACAAGGTTTTTACAAATAGATTTTAAAGTTTAAAAATGATTAAATTGCCTTATTTTATAGAATTTTAAAGAAAAAGTCCTATAAAAATAGCAAAATTTTTACTATTATAATAGTATAATTTATAAAAAAGAGGTGGTTTTTTATGTTAGAACGAAGTATTACTCCTATTCTTGATACAGCTTTACAAATCTCTCCTATTGTTTTACTCAAAGGGGCTAGACAAGTAGGTAAATCAACCCTTGCTATGCAGAAAAATCAAAACTATATTGTGCTTGATGATGTATCTACTCGTATCAATGCCAAAGATGATCCCAAAAGGTTTATTGAAACTTTGAGTAAACCTGTTACTATTGATGAGATTCAAAAAGTACCTGAACTGTTGGAGGCTTTGAAAATTTATATTGATAAACATAGACATAATGGAGATTTTCTTATTACAGGTAGTGCAAATATATTAGATATGAAAACAACCAAAGATACTTTAGCAGGTAGGATTATAGAGATAGATCTTTATCCGTTTAGCCTCAAAGAAAAAGCTAAAAAAGCCAAAGAAAATATAGTAGATATGCTTTTTAGATATCAATTTGTATCTCAAAAGATAGATACAAACCAAATGGTAAAAGAGATACTAAAAGGTGGGTATCCTGATGTGCAGAATCTTACAACCCCTTTAGAAAAAAAGCTTTGGTTTAGTTCATATGTGAGTACTTATATAGAAAGAGATGCTAGAGATTTAGGGGAGTTTAGAGATATAGATAGTTTTTATAGATTTGTCAATATCATAGCTTCTCGTAGTACAGCACTACTCAATAAATCCAAAATAGCCAAAGAAGTAGGCATAAGAATAGAGACAGTTGAGAACTATCTAGTAATCTTACAACAGACTTTTCAACTTCAACTATTGAGACCATTTTATGATAATATAGGTAAACAGTTTGTCAAATCATCTAAGATTTTTTTAAATGATACAGGGTTAATGAGCTATTTTTTAGGGATTTATACTATAGAGCAGTTTGAAGCCTCTAGTTATAAAGGAGCATTGGTAGAGACCTTTGTTTTTAATGAATTGCTGAAACATATATCTTTTACGATAGATGACACTAAGTTATATCATTATCTTACAAATGATAAAAAAGAGATAGATTTTATACTTCAAAGAAACAATCAAATAGTAGCTATAGAGGTTAAATCCTCATCAAAAGTAGGTAAAGATGACTTTAGGCATATTCTGGATTATCAGAAAAAATCGTCTAATGATATTTTAGGTGTAGTCTTTTATATGGGAGAAAATATTTTACATATTAACGATAGATGTGTGGCTCTTCCTTTGGGTTTTTTGGCTTAAAAGATAACTTTATTTAGGGAGTACTAAACCCTTACTACCTTCATAAGTAGTAAGAGTTTATGATAGTTAGTTGGCTTCTGGTTTAGGTGTGGAAGTGGTTACTGCTGGTAGATGTGGATACTCTACTGTAGGCATCTTACCATCTAGTGCTTTGAAAAATGTTGCTATATCTTTGACTTCATCATCTGTTAGGTTGATACCTAGTTGTGTTTCACCCATGATTTTTATCGCCTCTTTGATATCCCATACGGCACCATTGTGATAGTAAGGTGCTGTTTGAAGTATATTTCTAAGAGTTGGTGTTTTTACCATACCATTTTTATCACCCTTGAAGTCACCTACATTTGCATACTTGTATGGTTTGACAAGTGGGAACTTTTGCATACTTCCACCGATACCTACACCTGTATGACAAGCAGTACAACCTTTGTCTATAAATGTTTTCAAACCTTTTTTCTCTTCAGGTGTAAGAGCATCTTCTTTACCGTTTAAAAACTCATCAAATCTTGATGGAGTTACTAATGTTCTTTCAAATGCACCTATAGCATCAGCTATATGCTTAAATGATATCTTATCATCACCAAATGCTTTTTTGAACATCTCTTTATATTCTGGCATAGAGCTGATACGATCTACTGCCATCTCTTTGCTTATAGCCATCTCCGGTGCTGCTTGCATAGGTCCTTGTGCTTGGTCTTCTAGATCTGGTGAACGACCATCCCAAAACTGTCTTGACATAAATACAGCATTATAAACTGTAGGTGAGTTTAGATGGTGTGGGTTTGCAGTCCATTTGTGACCTATAGCAGCACTGACACCATCTACCCCACCTGTAGCTAGGTTGTGACAAGTGTTACAAGAGATGAGGTTGCTTTTTGAAAGTCTAGGTTCAAAGTACAAATCTTTTCCTAGTTCTATCTTTGCATCATTTAGTTTGTTGTTTGGATTGTCTATAAGTTTTAGTAACTCATTTTTATCAGTTGGTATTGGTTTGAGTCCAGCCTTTTTTGCATCATCTAGTAGTGATGCAGATGCTATGACACTTAGTAGAAGTGATGTAGAAACTATCTTTTTTATCATCTATCGTCCTTTATAGTAGTTTTTATAAAGAGTATTATAGTATAAAAAAACTTAAATGATAATTATTATCTTTTGCTAAAGATACTCTATCTACTTAGCCAATATATCAATGCTGGTATATTCTCTATCCCAAAGTATAGATAGTCAGATTGGTGTAAGTTACCATGCCTTTTGACATAAGTTAGTCTCAATATATCCATAAAGTCTATGTAGGTATTGAGACCATAGGCACTATCTTTTTTGTAAAATGAGCCTTTCATATCACCAAATCCTGATGCACCTATACCAAACTTAAAGAAGTCATCATAGTTATAAAACAGATCCATATCCATACGGATGAAGTCTGGTTCATCACTAGCAAATATATAAGATGCTTTAGCCTCTATACCTGATAGATACTCCCAGTTTGTATAGTATAGTGCAGTATATCCCAAACTACCACCACCATTTGCCATATCTGTAGCTATCTCACCTGGAAGTAATCGTAAGGCAGTTCTTAATCCCTCTTTGCCTTTATCTTGTGGTACATGAAGAGGTAGTATATCCCATCCATCTTTGTTAGCTACGAAAGTACTTACAGCCCATGCACCTAAGCTTGTGGTTGTTGCAACTGTTTGGTAGTTGCTATAAACTTCTGCACGGTCATTTTCGAGTGAAGTAATTCGGTTGATGATAACTCTTAGAGGCATCTTATACCAGTGGTCGATATCTTTTTTGACATATTTGAGAAATGCATTGTTGTCTTTTTGTAGATAGTGTGTATCTAACTTTTGCAAAAATGCCTTAAAGTCATCTATACTATATCGTTTGGAGTCTGGTTTGGATAAATCAAATGCATTGTATATAGCCGAAAAGCGATTTGTTGTTTTTGGTTTTATATGTTTGAACTCTATTTGTTTGAACATTTTGTATGCTAAAAAAGCTTCTTTGTTTTTATCTATCTTTAGTTTTTTTACCAAGATATCCATAAGCTGACTTTGTGAGAGGTGCTTATATGGAGCCTTTTTTCTAAGAGATTTTGCTAAGTTATAAATAGCATCATATACACCTACATAGTAGTCATATACACGAAAGTTTTTGTTTAAAAATGCAGCAAAATGCCATAGATAGTTTCCTACTAGTGGGTGAAATCTTGATGATATAACCAGTCTTCTTTTTTTGTTGTTTCTGAAGTATTTGTTGACAGCTTGATATAATCTCATAGATTGAAATATCTCTAAAGAGTCTAGAAGTGGCAAGGCATTGGATGCAAAAAAACCTACAGGAGGTTGTTCTTTTGGGTGTCATCTTGAGTGTTTTCTTTTTCTTTTCTCATATTTGAAGGGTCTATGAAGAAAAACAAAGATGCTTTAGGTAGGAGTTCTATAGCTAGTTGTAGTGGTATATTATCATATGCACCACCATCTATGAAGTAATGAGAAGCTTTTTTGCCTTTGTAGATATACTCAAGTTTGACTTGTTCAAAAGCACCAGGGAAAGCTGATGATGCAAAAAGTACTTTTGAGATTTTGCTTGTATCTTTTTGGATACCAGGTATAGATATATAAAAGTCTGTACTAGGTGGCATTTTTTTGTTTTTGATGATGAGTTTGTTGTTGTGTTCTTTGATATCTAGTGGGATTGAAAAGTGCTGATTTTTGATTTTGATACCAGCTACATACTCTACTATAGGAGTTGCTTTTGTGACAGATACACCAAGTGGTACTTCACACCCTTTTCTAAATATAAGTTTATTCATATGTTCTACTAGATTTTGTGCTTTCTTTTTGAGAGTTTTTCTTGTAAAGAGTGTGCTGTGATTGTGTTTGTCTTGTCCTATAATAACTAGATCCTCAATCCCTAGATTTACCCAAGTATCATAAAAGAGATTATCATCTATAGAGTTTTTTAGTGGTATGGACTCTTTTTGACACCAGTATATCGTACTGATAAGTGCATTGATAGAACCAGCAGAAGCACCAGCTACTGAGCTTAGGTTTGGTTTGAGATTTTGGTTTTTATCTCTTATGGTAGAGAGTACTTTGATAGTAGTCCAGTTATACCCAGCCTCATAAGCACCAAGACTAACCCCACCAGAGATAACCATAGAGAAGTTTATAGTATCATCTTTTGCATAAGTATTGATACTAAAGATTAAAAATATACTCATATACATATAGACTTTTCTTATCATCACACAACCTAATATTTTGATAAATCAGATTATAGTCTATTTGGCTTTATGTGAGATTGATATATAAAGTATTTTAAAATAGGGACTCTACTTCCTGCTAAGTGATAGTAAAGTTTCAAAAGCTACAAAGACTATACTTAGTGTATATTCAAAGCCTGAGACATTTTAGATTGGTGAAAGCAAAAATATATCTGTAAAATAGTATAATTATTTCCAGATTTATTAAAAGGATAAACTGTTGTATAAGCTCGAAGATAAGGCATTTTATTTTATATCTGGTCACGGTAGGGGGTGGGCATTTAGTTCAAGTGATTTACTAGGAAAGTTTAGCCGTTCTCAAGCTGACAATTTGCTTTTGGAACTTACCAAAAAAGGCAAGATACGAAGAGTAGCAAGAGGGGTTTATGATTATCCCAAATATAGTCAATTTTTAGGTCAATTTCTTAGTCCAGATATAGATCAAGTTGCAAGGGCGATTGCTAGAAAGTTTAATTGGCATATAGAAGTTTCAGGAGAGAGTGCTTTAAACTTTTTGGGACTATCTACCCAAGTAGAAGCGAGTTATATATATCTTAGTAATGGCTCTAACAAAACTTATGATATTTTAGGCACTAAGTTAGAGTTTAAAAAATCTAATCTTAAAAATATTGGTTTTAAACATAAAGATAGTTCTTTGATTGTCCAAGCCTTAAAGGCTATTGGCAAAGATAATATAAGTAGTGAAGTTATAGAAAAGATCAAAGGGCATTTAGATAAAAAGCAGTGCAAAAAAATCTTAAAAGATACAAAAACTACTACTACTTGGATTTATGAAACTATTAAAAAGATATGTGAGAGTGTAGAAAATGGATAATATAGCCAAATTAACAAGCCAAGCAAGAAGTGAACTGTTTTTTGAGAGTGCTAGAGCTATGGGTGTTAAAGAAGCCATTATAGAAAAAGATTTTTGGGTAGTTTGGGTACTTGATAAGATATTTTAGTTTTT
>Ga0256843_1003073_pt1 | contig 11774 bp, 11 predicted proteins | sample AlvinellametaG_FD_191572 | JGI IMG/M metagenome (GOLD analysis project Ga0256843, IMG submission 191572) | Pompeii worm associated microbial communities from hydrothermal vent at the East Pacific Rise, Pacific Ocean - Alvinella | ecosystem: Host-associated > Annelida > Integument > Unclassified ... | reverse complement strand
CACCACATAAAAGAGCATTATCATAGAGCATCTTCTCAAAGTGTGGTACAAGCCACTTCTCATCTACACTGTAGCGACAAAAGCCACCATCCACAAGGTCATACATACCACCTTTTTTCATATTATCTAGTGTGTTGGTAATCATCGCTTTTGCACTCTTGTCATCATAGAGCCTGTCAATGACTAAAAGGGCATAGAGTGTTGATGCGTGAGGAAACTTTGGTCTATCAGAGAAGCCACCGTTGCGTGTGTCGTAGTTGTTCTTTGCCTGTCGTAAAAAGACCTTGTAAAAATCCTCTTTTAAAACTGTTGCCTCTTTTGGATGCTCAATCTGTTTTATAAAACTCTCAATCTCATCTGCATTTTCAAAGAGTTTTTGGTCATTCTCTTTGACTTTTCGTGCTATGAGTTTTGTAAGCTCTATAAAGCCCATACCCTCAATGCTTCCTTGCTCGGACTCAGGCGGAATGTATGTTCCTGCATAAAAAGGTTTGTTATCCGGCGTACAAAAGATTGATGTCGGCCATCCGCCTGCACGACGATTGAGAAGCATATAGACCTCTTGGTAAAATTTATCAATATCTGGGCGCTCTTCACGGTCAACTTTTATAGAGATGAAGCTCTCATTTAAAATCTTGGCACACTCTTCGTTTTCAAAAACCTTCTCTTCCATAACATGACACCAGTGACATGAGGAGTAACCGATGCTTATAAAAATGGCTTTATTCTCTGCTTTGGCTCGCTCAAAAGCCTCATCACACCAAGGCCACCAATCAACAGGGTTGTCTTTGTGTTGTTGGAGGTAAGGGGAGTCTGCATCTGCTAATCTGTTAGGCATAATAATCTCTTTAATTTTTTTCTTTGTAGAATAAGCAATAGCAACTAATAAGCAGCTTAAAAGAATAGGCAAAACTTTTTTTTAATAAAGTGAGGTTTTAGAAAAATATGATAGAATTGTTTATATTTATGACTCAGTATGAGAGAGGAATCTTGTGAAAAAGATATATATAGCAGGACCAGATGTCTTTGAAAAAGACTCTACAGCAATCGGTAAAGAGCTTGTAGCACTCTGCAAGAAGTATGGTTATGAGGGACTTTACCCACTTGACAATGTTGTAGATTTTTCACAAGAGAAGTATAAAATTGCCCAAGATATCTTTGATGCAAATGTAGCAATGATACAAAAAGCAGACATCATCATAGCAAACCTAAACCCTTTTCGAGGCAAAGAGCCAGACAGTGGTACTGTTTGGGAGTGTGGCTATGCCTATGGACTTGGTAAAGAGGTCTATGGATATATAGAGACAAAAGAGGAGTATATAAAACGCTTTGGCAGCGATGAGAAGTTTGAGAGAGATGGCTACTTTGTTGATGACAAAGAGCGTCTTATTGAGGATTTTGCACACCCTCTTAATTTGATGATAGCATGCTCAGTCAAAGAGATAGTAGAGGGTGGATTTGAAGATGTACTCAAAAGATTGTAGATGAAAAAGTTTATAGTTTCTCTTTTACTTTTATGCGCTACACTTTTTGCTCATGAGATAGAAGCAGAACTAGAGAAAGTCTCCCTTCAGCTTCATTGGAAGTATCAGTTTGAGTTTGCAGGTTTTATTGCAGCAAAAGAGAAGGGATTTTACAAAGATGTAGGTCTTGATGTTGATCTGCGTGAGTATGAGTATGGCATAAATGTAGAGGATGAAGTATTAACCGGAAGAGCCAACTACGGTATTTACAACTCTTTAACACTGCTTGATTACCTCAAGGGAAAAGATATTGTTCTGCTTGCATCTTACTTTAAGCGTGCGGCACTTGTACTTATTACTACTCCCGAGATTCACTCGCCAAAAGATCTTCTTGGCAAGAAGGTGATGGCTTCAACAAAAGAGGACTTTGAACTTAACTTTGGTGAGTACTTTAAAGGGTATGGCGTTAGTGTTGATGATGTTATCTTAGTGCCGCACACCTATAAGGTTGACAAGTTTATCAATGGCGAGGTATCTGCTATGACAGCTTTTATCTCCAACCAGCCTTATATTCTAGACAGGATGGGAGTCTCTTATAATCTTCTTGATCCAAGTAAAGACAACCTTTTTATTATGCAGCTTGAGCTCTTTACTTCACAAACAGAGCTTATCAAAAATCCAAAGCGAACAAGAGCCTTTATAGAGGCTTCTAAAAGAGGTTGGGAGTATGCCTTAGCACATAAAGAAGAATTAGCACAAATTATTCATGACAAATACAATCCAAACCTCTCGGTGGATGATTTGAAAAAAGAGGCAGAGGGAATTCAGCGACTTATCTTACCTTATACATACGAGATAGGCTCTATTGACCCTAACTTTTTGAAAAAACAAAAAGAGCTTTTTGAGAAGAAGTACAAACTTTTTGGTAGAAAACTAGATAACTACATCTATAAACCAAGCTATGGTAACAAACTAAACCTGACACCACAAGAAGAGGCTTATATAAAAGATCACAACGCTATCAATGTCTGTGTAAATTATGATCTCTTTCCTATTGACGGGTACCAAAATGGGCATATGACAGGGGAGATGGCCTCTATCTATGAGATTATATCTGATATGACAGGACTTAATTTTCGTGGTATTCCTTCAAAGTCTGAAAAGAGTCTTCATGAAAATCTTGACAAAAAGAGATGTCAGCTCCTCTCTATTGTCGTAACAGAGTCACGCAACTTTCCAAACCTAAACAAAACAAAGCCTTTTAGTGCGACAAGTTTTGCACTTTTGAGTAAACTTGAGCAGTCATTTATAGATGACCCAAGAAAGTTAAAGGGAAAAACACTGCTGATTCAAAAAGAGTCATTGCGTGACTATCTGATGTATCTCTACCCCTATCTCAACATAAAAGTAGAGTATGACAAAAACAAGATGGTGCGTGAGGTACTCTACGGAAAAGCTTATGGTATCATCGCTTTAGATGAGCAGGCTGATTATATCATCGATCAGTATGGTTATGGAAAGCTAAAGATAAATGGCTTTTTGGCAAAGAAACATCCACTCCATGCCTCTATAGGTATTCAAAAAGATGAGCCTGTTTTACAGGGTATCATAGAAAAGGCACTTGATGAGATTCCACAGCAAAAGATAGAAAATATCATCAGCAGCTGGAGAATAAACCGCTATAAAAACAAGCTTGACTACTCACTGACTTTTAAAGTTATCTTTGTGATGCTTATTATCTTTATGATAATGGTCTACTACCAAAGAAAACTAAGAAACTTTAACAGAGAGCTTGAAAAGCAGGTAAATGAGAAGACAAAAGAGCTGCGTGAGATAAATGAATCACTCGAAGCAACGGTAAAAGAGAAGGTTGCAGAGCTTATTCAAAAAGATGAGCTCTTGACAACACAGTCAAAGCAGGCTGTTATGGGTGAGATGATAAGTATGATAGCCCATCAGTGGAGACAACCGCTCAACACCATTACACTACAGATCTCAAATCTGCAACTCAAAGAGATGATGGGTGAGGAGATAGATCAAAAAGAGCTCTCTAAGACTCTGGAAAATATCAGTAATGCCATAGTCTATCTCTCTAACACCATAGATGACTTTAAAACCTACTTTCATCCAAACAAAGAGCTTACACGCATTAAGATAAAAGAGCTATTTGACAGGGTGTTGAGTTTTATAGAGCCTCGTGCCAAAAAAGCAAATGTTCGTGTCTATGTTCGTGGAGCAAAAGAGAGTGAGATAAATGTCTATGTCAATGAGCTCATTCAAGTGCTGCTTAACCTTTTAAACAATGCCATAGATGCTTATGAGAAGAGCCCTCACGAGAAAAAAGAGATTATTATAACTGTAGAGAAAAAGGATGACAAGCTTCTCATCTCCGTGAGTGATGAGGCAGGCGGTATAAAAAAAGAGCACTTAAGTAGACTCTTTGAACCATACTTTAGTACAAAAGGTAAAAATGGTACAGGTCTTGGGCTTTATATGTCAAAAATGATTATTGAGAAGCATTTTGGTGGAGATATCAGGGTAAATGTAAAAGATGGTGGAACGGAGTTTGTAGTTGAGATTCCTACAAACGACCACTCTGCACCATCGAAAGAACCATTGGGATGTTAAGTCCGTCATTATGGTAGCCCTCATCATGACAGGCTTCACACTTGTCACCTATGGGTGTCTCATCATTCTCTAAAATCTCCTCAAGTGTTTTGAGGTTTTTCTCTTTAATAAGTTTGGCAATATCTGCAACACTCAGTGAGTTACATACACATATTTCAGTATCGGGTTCTATATTCATCTGTTACTCTTTTTTTCTTTTTAAGTATTATAATATAAGTTTAAAAATAAATGTGTAAGATAGCGCTATACGTTTATTTTACAAAAGCAATATATAATTTTTTATAAATTGTAGTTATTACAAAGGCTAATATATGAAAAACAAAATGTTTCACTTTCTCATCGGAGCAATGCTCTTTACAGTCACACTTCTTCAGGCTGAGTTTTTGATGCCAGATCAGGCATTTAAACCTTATGCAAAGGTAAATGAAAAAGAGCAGATTGTTGCCGGTGTAAAGATCGCTAAGAGTATCTATCTCTATGAAAAAGAGTTAAAGGTCTCAATAGTCGAGCCTAAAACTATTGCTATTGCATCAGTAGAGGCACCAACTCCTGTAGACCATGAGGGTGACAAGGTCTTTTTAGAGAGTCCCGAGTTTATACTGACACTTAAAAAAGAGGGTGAACTCAGCGGCATGGTAGATGTAAAGGTAAAGATAGCCTATCAGGGGTGTTCACAAGAGGGTCTTTGTTATGAACCAAGTGAGAAGATCTTTACACTCAACATCAATGCAGATAAACTAGGTGCTCCACAGGCAGCTAAGAGCTTAGCCCAAGAGTCAAGTGGTGCAAAGTCTGAGACAGATATGATAGCAGATACCATCAAATCAAGCTCATTTTTGGTTGTTCTTGCAACATTTTTTGTCTTTGGAGTACTGCTTTCACTTACACCATGTGTCTTTCCTATGATACCTATCATCTCAGGACTCATCGTATCACAAGGTGAAGGGCTTACTACCAAAAAAGCATTTTTACTCTCACTTGTATATGTACTGGCAATGGCACTGGCTTATACCATAGCTGGAGTACTTGCTGGGCTCTTTGGTGCAAACCTGCAAGCAGCCTTGCAAAATCCTTGGGTGGTCTACTCTTTTGCAGCTATTTTTGTTGCACTGGCACTCTCGATGTTTGGCTACTATGAGCTTAAACTCCCAGATGCTCTGGTAAGTAAAGTAAGCCAAAACTCAAACAGAAGTGGTTTTGTCGGTGTGGCAATTATGGGCTTTTTATCAGCTCTTATTGTTGGGCCATGTGTTGCGGCACCACTTGCAGGCGCACTTGTCTACATCGGTCAAACAGGTGATGCGCTTCTAGGTGGAGCGGCTCTGTTTACTATGAGTCTTGGAATGGGACTGCCACTTATTGTTGTTGGTGTGAGTGCTGGTAAGTTTATGCCAAAACCAGGGGCTTGGATGACGCTTGTTAATGCCATCTTTGGTGTGCTTATGCTTGGTGTTGCCATCTGGATGCTTGAAAAAGTAGTCTCAAGTGAGATTATTGTACTGCTTTACAGTATTTTAGGTATAGGTTTTGGGCTCTATCTTGGTGCCTTTGAAAAAGAGGGACATATCTTTAAAAAGACAGTTGCTCTTGTGCTCTTTCTCTACTCTCTTACGCTCTTTATGAGTGTTTTAGCAGGTGAGGCGAGTATGACAAAACCGCTTGGCTTTATGGCTGCAAAAGAGGGGAGTGTTGCTACGACACAAGCCTCAAGTGAGCTAAACTTTCAAGTGGTAAAAAGCCAAGAGGAGCTGCAAAAACTACTCGATGCAAACAGAGGAAAAAAGATACTGCTTGACTTCTCAGCTGCATGGTGTACAGCATGTAAAGAGCTTGAAGAGATCACTTTTAAAGATCCTGCGGTACAAAAGAAGATGGCTGAGTTTGTACTTATTCGAGCCGATTTGACAGAGAACAGTGAAGCACAAAAGAGCCTCTCAAAGGCATACGGTGTCTTTGGTCCACCGGTCATTTTGTTTTTTGATGAAGAGGGGAAACTTCTTGAGTCAAAACGCATTGTCGGTTTTGTCGATCCGAAGAGTTTTTTAGAGAGGGTCGACTTTTAAGATGATGAGGTATGGAGTAGTTTGTTAAAAAAAATAGCCCTTCTTTTTTCGCTTTTGATAGTCATTATTGCACTATCGGCATACTACTACAAAAATGAGCTCAAAGAGCAAAAAATCTACCACATTATGGATCAGATGCGCTTGACTCTAGAGAGTCAGCTGCACCAACACAAGATGGAAGATTTGCGTGTTGCTTTGATGCTTGCAAAAAACAGAGGGCTTGTTGATGCGTTGGAGAATGATGATGAGGATCTTGGCTATAAAATCATCTCTGACATTGCACAAAGTATTGAGCAAAATACCGGCGCAAAGATTCGAACGCAGGTTATTACCAAAGAGTTAAATATCTTTGCTAGAAGTTGGGATGATGTCTATGCCGGTATGCCCATAGGTGACTACAGAACAGACCTACACTACTTCGATACTCACAAAACACCCAGAACATCCATAGAAGTTGGTAGAAGACTGGGTATTAAAGCGACAGTACCCATCTACAAAGAGCAGCAGTTTCTAGGCTTCGTTGAATCTATCTCCTTTTTTAAATCCATTACAGACTTTTTTAAATCTATTGGGGTTGATCTTTATGTACTGCTGGATGTAAAGTATACAGATACAGCCGTTTTGATGATGCAAAATTTAGGCATTGCCAACTACATTGTAGCAAACCGTAGCTATAACTACACACATATTCAAACACTGCAGAGTATCGATTTTAAAGAGTTAAAGCTCACAGGTGTTGTCTATAGAGATGGAAAGTATATCTTTTATGAAAATATGCGAAACGGTGCAGGTAAAATCATTGGTGCTTTTGTCTTTGTACTACCTGAGCGATATTTGGACTACTTTCGAAAACCTGAGGATGATATCTCCTTTTTAATCAACATTACAAGAAGTTCACTCTATGATATTGTAAAAGAGGAACGCTACAGCAGTGGTGCATACAGCGAGTACAGTGCTGCATCTATGGTCTATCTTCAAGATGTTATCGACAAAGAAGATAGAGAGATGTTCTTGGATGAGGCTTATGAGAAGTTTGACAAGTACTCAAAAGATGAGTTGATTCAGATGATGCTTAATCGTAAGATTGTAAAAAAGATAGATGGGAAGATAAAATAATGAAGATATTGCTTTTAGAAGATGAGTACTCTTTGCGTATCAGTGTAGAGGAGTTTTTGAGTGATATAGGCTATGAGGTGGATGGTTTTATGGATGGTCTTGAAGCGTATGAGGCTGTCTATGATAGAAGTTATGATCTTTTACTCCTTGATGTCAATGTACCAACACTCAGTGGGTTTGATATGCTCAAGCGGCTGCGTGAGGATGGAGTAAAAACACCGGCAATCTTTCTAACCTCCATGACAGAGATGGATAACTTAAAAGAGGGGTATAAAAGAGGGTGTTGTGACTATATTCGCAAGCCTTTTGATCTTGAGGAGTTAGAGCTTCGTATCGATCAGGCACTGGCTTCACACCTGCAAAATGAGAGCTCACTTATAGAGTTAGCTGAAAATCTTGTTTATGATCTCAAAAAGAGTACACTGCTCTATAATGATGAAGAGATAGTACTTCGTAAAACAGAAAAAGAGCTGCTAGAGGTGCTTATAAAGAACAAAAACTCCATCGTCTCCATGCAGATGTTTCAAGATGAGGTCTGGGGTGAGTATGTAGAGCCAGCTACCATTCGGGTACAGCTTAACAATCTCAAAAAGAAGCTCCCCTCTGACATAATTCAAAACAGGCGTGGTTTAGGATACATCATTGAAAGATAAACAGTACTCTACCAAATATGCTCTTATCTATACAGCACTTGTAAGTGTCATCTTGCTTACGCCGCTCTTTTTTTATATGGTCTATATGAAAAATATTCATGCCATTGAAAATGAGCTGCTTTTAAAAGAGAAGTCTTTACTTATTGTAAAGGCGATGCAGGAGTATGACCAAAATGATGCGCTCTTTGAGTATCCCCGTTTTAAAACCTTTGAGTCAGGGCTTTATGATGAGAAGTTTCATCCCATTTTTACACTTATAAAAAAACCGCTTCACTACTTTAGAGATGGCTACTACTTAGAAGGGAGTGATGCCTATTTGGTTGTAAAGCTTCCAAAAGAGCGCTACTTTGGTGCGAGTTATCTTGTCCTGCATAATGAGATCTCCTATGCTTCAGTCTATGAAAAGGTATTGTTGATTCTTTTTAGTATTGTCATACTTGTCTTTATCTTGAGTGTCTATTTCTTAAAGACCTTTGCCAAACCCTTTCAAAAGATGAACAAACAGCTTGACAACTTCATAAAAGACTCTATGCATGAGATAAATACACCACTCTCTATTATCAATGTAAACATTGACCTCTATAACAGAAAAAATGAATCAAACAAATATATGCAGCGTATGAAAGCAGCCGCAAAGGTGCTCTCAAATATCTACAGTGATATGGACTATCTCATAAAGCATGAGAAGCTTGTACATGATAAAAAAGAGATAGCAATAGAGAAGTTTTTAAAAGAGCGTGTTGAGTACTTTAGTGAAGTCGCTGCTATGAAAGGAATCGCCATTAAAAGTGAGATTCATGCTTGTGGTACGATAACCATGAATGACAAACAGCTCCAAAGACTTATAGACAACACCATCTCTAATGCCATTAAGTACTCCTATGAGAACTCTACCATTGAGATATCTTTGTATATGAAAGATGGTAAGTGCCATCTTGCTTTTAAAGATTACGGTATGGGTATTGAGAAGGTTGAGAAGATCTTCTCACGCTACTATCGTGAAGATACCTCAAAAGGTGGTTTTGGTATAGGGCTAAACATTGTAAAATCGATCATTAAACAAGAAAATATCGAACTCAAAATAGAGTCAATACCAAAAGAGGGTAGTCTCTTTCTCTACATATTTCCGCACTCCATCCACAAACTTATATAAAAAAAAGTAATTTTACATTCATTTTACATTCAGTAGTTACACTTGTCCTCGAATACATATAGGAGGAACAAGAATGAACAAAGTAGTAATGCTATCATTACTTGTAGGGGCTTCACTTTTTGCTACAGATTACAGCAAAGTTATAGAGCACCCAGATGCAAGTAAGATGATTCAAGAAGATTTGTTAGCACCACCAAAGGTTTACACAATGCCTTCTGGTTGTATAACAAATGATTCAGATGCAATTGCAAGGGGTGAGTATATTTTTCATAACCTCAATGGAAAAAAAGCGAAGAAAAATCCGCCAAAGGGTTTGAGTCGTAAAAATGCTGATGGAAAGCCAAAGCAGTATGGAAACTGTGTGGCATGCCACAACATCGAAGGTGCACGAGGGGCTGGAAATATTGGTCCTGATCTCAATGACTACAAAGAGAACTTTCTTGACAGTGGTGCCAGAGATCATCAGTTTGTATATCAAAAGATTGCAGATGCCCGCATAGACAATCCAGACACACACATGACAATCAATTTAACAACCAAGCTATTTACGCCGCGTGAGATATGTGATCTTGCATCATATGTAGTAGCTCCAAAATAAGAAAAAAGAGGAAGATAAAAATGCAAAGAAGAGATTTTTTTAAGAAGTTAGGTTCAGCAGCTGCCGTTGGTGCAGTTATGCCAGTTATGAGTTTTGCAGCAGATGCTCCAAAACCAGAGAGTCCAAACAAGATGAGTTATAAAGTTGCAGTTGATGCCATTACAGGTGGAAAAACTCCACAAAAATCATCAAAGGTAAAACTCAAAGTTCCTGAGATTGCAGAGAATGGTGCAGTTGTTCCTGTAACTGTTGAGGTTGAGTCTCCAATGACAGAGAGTGATTATGTAAAAGCTATCCATATTCTCTCAACAAAAAACTCAAATGCTCGCTGTTTAGATGTAAACCTTACACCACAAAACGGAAAAGCATACCTTGCTACTCGTGTAAAACTTGGTGGTACACAAGAGGTTGTTGGTTTAGTTGAGCTAAGCAGTGGTGAGTTTTTAATGGCTGCACAGAGTGTAAAAGTAACTATTGGTGGGTGTGGTTGATTTGTTGATGCAACAAAGAAACTAAAAAGATAATAAATAAAAAAGAGGAAAGAAAAATGGCTGAAGAGAGAAAATCACTAATAAAGATTAAACCAAAGAAGTATAAAAACGGCGATATCGTAAAGGTAAGTTTTATGGTTATGCACCCGATGGATACAGGGATGGGAAAAGATAAAAAGACAAAAGAGATCATTCCTGCAAAATACATCAACAGTGTGAAGTTTAACTATAACGGTAAAGACATTACAACAATGACAGTATGGGAGACACTCTCGGTAAACCCTGTTTTTACAATCTATATGAAAGTAGATGGCAAAGGAAAGCTCAAAGTTACTTACACAGATAACACAGGTGAAGTACATGAGAAGAGTAAAAAGATTAAACCAAAAAAAGGATAATCAAATGAGACGAGGTATAAAAATAGCACTCAGTGTTGCAATGCTTGCTTCTTTATCATTTGGTGGAGAGCAGTTTGCCATGAGTGACTCAGACAGAGCAATGTATGCTGAGATGTTAGAGAACAATCCAGCAGACATTATGGTCGCAGATGGTGAAGAGCTACTTGAGTATATGGGTGGAGACGAAGGTCTTGCAAAATATCTTGGCGTGAGTGAAGATGATCTTCCTGCATATATCGCAGGCTTTCCACGCTACATTAAAAAGTTTGACATGGTTGTAGGGATCGATCAGATGATTCAAGCGATGATGGCAGATGGCGGGCATAAACCACTCAAGCTAAAAAGTGGAAATATGTTCTCTATTTTGGCTTATGTAAAATCGATTGCCAATGGTGAGAAGATCAACATCGATGTCAATGCAAACCCACAAATGAAAGAGGCCTATGCTCTTGGTGAGAAGACATTTATGACAAAGCGTGGTGGGCGTGGGCTCTCATGTAACTCATGCCACTCTCCAGATGTAGTTGGCAGAGTGTTGCGTACACAGCCACTTCCAGACCTTGGTGCAGATGGTGCAAAGGCAGCAGCTACATGGCCGGCATACAGAATGACAAAGTCATCACTAAGAACACTGCAGCGCCGTTTTCAGGGTTGTATGAAGAATGCACTTTTAAAAGTTATACCTCTTGGTTCAAAAGAGATGGTTGCTATGGAAGTGTATCTAACAGAGAAAGCCAAGGGTAGTGAGATTGCTATTCCTGGATTAAAAAGATAGAAGGTAGATAGATGGAAATTTCAAGAAGAGACTTTATGCACATCGCAGCAATATTTGGTCTGGGTGTAGCTACAGGGTGTAATGCCAGTGGCAGTGGTATAAAGACTCCTGCGCAGATATCACTAAAAGATATCTATGACTTTAAAGCGACAGGAAACTTTACACTGCTACATATGTGTGACCTGCATGCACACATCAAGCCACTCTACTGGAGAGAGCCATCAACGCTCATCTCTGCACCAAACCTCGTAGGAACACCGGGCTTTTTATGTGGTGAGGCATTTGCAAAGTTTTATGGTCTTGAGCCTAGCTCTTTAGATGCTTACTTTGATACATACATCAACTTTGAGGATCTTGCGAAGAAGTTTGGAAAGATGGGTGGTATCGCTCATATGAAAACTTTGACAGATCATATCATCGCTGAGCGTGGAAAAGA
>Ga0256843_1003072_pt1 | contig 11779 bp, 10 predicted proteins | sample AlvinellametaG_FD_191572 | JGI IMG/M metagenome (GOLD analysis project Ga0256843, IMG submission 191572) | Pompeii worm associated microbial communities from hydrothermal vent at the East Pacific Rise, Pacific Ocean - Alvinella | ecosystem: Host-associated > Annelida > Integument > Unclassified ... | reverse complement strand
CAAAGCAAAGCCTTAACAAAAAGACTTATAATACCTTATATGGTTTAACCCGCATTACAAGATTTTTGTAATATGGGTTAAGTGTAATGTTCTATTAAATTCGTGGTGGAACCATAAAAAAAAAAAATCGCCTGCAAAAGTTACAGACGATTCTCTAAAAGTGGAGCCAAAGGGAGTCGAACCCTCGACCTCATGACTGCCAGTCATGCGCTCTAGCCAGCTGAGCTATGGCCCCGTTTGTGCGTGCAAAAATAAGAAAAAGTTTTAGAATGATAAAAGTTTTTTTGAATTATTCTTTTTTCAAAATCAAATCTATCTGAATATCCACTTCATCGGGAACTGTCCAGCCGTTTTCATCATCTTGATATGGACGTTTTGGTGACATCCGGTATATCCCCCAATCCGTCCGGTCAATAGTAAATTTTTCTGACTTTAACTTTATCGTTTCCTTACCCAAATTGATCATAGCCTTAAACCTTATACAAACCGTATGTCCATGCAAAGTAAAATCACCGGTGAGTTCATATTCTTTGCCTTGCAGGTGCTTAATCTCTTGTAAATCAAAAACTGCCAAGGGATATTTTTCCACTTCAAAAAATTCGTTTTTCAAGGTATTTTCCAAAATCAATACAGCTGTACCGTATTGTTTGGTACTCATATCCGAATCTTTAATCTTGTGCATGTCAATGATAAATTTACCCGCTACAATTGAGTCGTTGTCAACGACCAAACCACCTTCCATTAGTTTTAAAGTTCCTTTGTGTTTATCACATCTCCAAAAGATTTTGGAATGAAGGGTATCCAAACGGTAAAAAGCATAATCTTCTTGGGCTTGCACACCGGCGTTAATCATCAATATGAATATGATTAGTATTTTTTTCATCATTCAATTTTTACTTCGTTTGTTTCATGTCTTGCCAGATACCTGTTGCCATTCCTTTTTCGTCGATAAACGGCTTGATATCTTCGGGGATATTTTTAGCGCCTTTGAAATTGGTACTTTCAAATTCGGTTCCGAAAAAGTTGCATCCATACAAATCCGCTCCACTAAAATCCGCTCCTTGCAAATGTCCGCCTTGAAAATTGGCATGGCGTAATTTGGCATGGATAAAGGTTGACCCTTCCAATCCTCCTCCGGTAAAATCGGCAAAAGAAAAATCGGTAGTATCCAATTTGGAATCTTTTAACACCGCTCTGATGAGCTTGGCTTTTACGGCTTTACTGCCGGTAAAATCCGCCCGTACAAATTCGGTATCTTTCATCAAGGCGCCACTCATATCGCAGTCGCGTAACTTGGCAAAATGTCCTTCCATACCAAACATATTGGCTCCCCGAAATGTAGAGTTGCTCAAATCGGCATAATTGACATGCACGTGAAACAAACGGGATTGGTCAAAATTACAATGGGTTAGATTAGCTCCGTCAAAAAGAGTCCAGCGAATATCCGCTGCACGGAAGTCACTGCCGGAAAAATCGGAATCGTCACACTTGGCAGACCGGAACGAAGCACCGCGGAAATCTCCTTTTTTTACACTGCATTTGTTCCAAAAAATCTTATCTAAATTTTCTCTCCGAAAATCATCACTGTCTTGTGGTACCGCTTTGATTCCTTTTAAACGACTCATACCTGTATCTTGGGTGATGATTGAATCCAGCTGATTATCTTCCAAAAAATTAATCAATTCGGGGATTCCCGTTGTGTCTGATTCTTTGACAACCGAATGATCCGATGAATTATTTCCCCTGCAGGACAATAAAATCATCGAAAAAATAAACAAGGTTATGAATATGTTTTTTTTCATTTTTTTAATTATTGATTATCTGATGAACCGTGTAATCGTGTAACCGTGTAATCGTGTAACCGTGTAACCGTGTAATCGTTGAATTGTTAATTCGTAATTCGTAATTTATAATTCGTAATTAATTATACTACATCATGGTTTTTGAAATACCTACATCCCGTAATGGCAAATAACAATCCCAAAATAAAAGGATAAACCAATGAAAATATGATAAATGTACTACGGCTAACCGTATCTAAAATATAATAGGAAACCGGTCCCATCACTGTTAATTTAGGGTCGAACAGAATTAAACTCCCCGTACGGAAAACTTGTAGCGGATTGAATAAACTGGTAATAATGACCGCATCGGGATTTAAGCGCATTTTTAGCATCATCCCAATCAACAGGATGTCCATAAAAGCTACCAAAAACAACCAGATAACAAAGGCCGTACTCAAAGCCATTTCTTGTGATTTGGTAATCGTTGACAAAAACATGCTCAATCCCAAAAAGAAAAAGACCATCATCGCCAACAGACCGCTATATAAGATGAACAAATCCCAAGGCACATCCAAATGGATAATCAAACCCCATAAGGCAGCACCCAAGAAAGCCAAAAATACCGGCACATAGATGACAAAAAATCGTCCGAGAAATTTTCCCCAATAATAATTGGAAAACGAAATGGGTAATGAGAGATAATATTCCAATACACCGTTTTCGCGGTCACCTACTACCGAACGCACCGTAGAAATCAGTACGTAAATAGGTAAAATTACCATACTCACTTGCATAAAGGTAATCATCAAACGGCTCAATCCTACAAATCCTACTACTTGTGATTCGGTAATACCGGTTGCAAACATGGTAGCGACAAATCCTCCGAACAGCAAACTGTATATCCAAAAGGATTTGGACCGCAGGTTTTGTTTGATATCGTTTTTTAATACTTGTATTAATGTTTTTTTCATTTACTTATTTGATTTTTTGCTATGTATCTGTTTTTGTCACAGTTTTTGATTTTTTCTTCGCAAGCTCAGTAAAAACAAAAACTCCGCCAAAAATAAGGAATTCGGATATTCCTTTTTCTACTTACATTGAACCCCTTCGGGGTTCTCATTAATTTTTTTAATTCTATTCACACCCTATTTTATCCTGCTATAATATTCAAATCATCCGGCATCTAACACCAGACACCAAGCCTTATTCCGCGTCTTTGCCACTTACCGACATTTTCTTTTCTTTGATAAAATCGGCTCTTTTGGTTTTGCCTTCGTTGATTAATTTTATCACTTCTTCAAAACTGTATTTGGCTTGGTCGGATTTGTTTTTTAAAGCGCCATATCCGTATCCCATGGGCGTGCGGTCACCAAAGCGGTACCAGGCTTTTTCGGCATCAATCCATTGGCCGGTATCGGCATCACCAATCCATATTTTATATTTCTGTCCTTTCCAGGTGTTGAAATCCTGATCACGCATATCTTCTGCTAAGCAACCGATATCGTCATACCAACGAACCTCTCCTTGTTCGTTAATGGCTTGCACATCATATTTAGGGTCAGCCATTCCCATTTTACACACATGACATACATCACGGTCATAATTAACTTTGCGCGGACTAAAATCCACCTTGTGTTGACATGCGGTAAAAGTCAATACGAATAATGCGGTTAATAATACTAGTTTTTTCATGGTTTTTATTTTTTGGGAGGCACCCAATTTGGGCGTCTTTACAGTTCTTTGTCTACGACGATTTCGCCTAAATCCATTTCAATTAAACGATTGACTAAATCTTGTATTTCATCTACGCGGTGACTGCTGAGAATCATCAAGGTATCTTCCGGTAGTTCTTTTAAATATCGAAATAATACTTTACGTGCTTCCGGATCCAAGTTTGCTGATGGCTCATCCATCAATAAAATCTTCGGATTGCGTGCCAGTGCCAACGAAACCAATAATTTTTGCTTCATTCCACCGGATAATTTCAAGAAAGGTTTGTGCAAATGTGCATTTACATCCAATTTCAAATTATTGGCTATTTCTACAAATTTATCTTTATCCGTTTTGGTAATTATCGAAAAGAAATCCATAATTTCTGAAACGGTCATCTTCAAAGGCGGGGGCAATTGAGGTACAAAACCTACATCTTGCAAGATTTTTTCTCTGTCAGTGCGTGAATTTTTTCCCAATACCGACAAAAATCCTTCATAGGTATACAATCCCAAAATACAACGAATCAAAGTCGTTTTTCCGGCACCGTTTTGTCCGATAAGGGCAATACGGTCTCCTTGGTTGAGGTTTACCGACAAATCTTTAATCACCTTTACCTTGTTAAAGGTTTTGGATAAATTTTTTACTTCTATTAATGGTGTTTTTTCTGCCATTTTCTTTTATTATACTTTTTAAGGACGCATATGATGCGTCTGTTTTTAGTGAGACGCACGTCAGTGCGTCTCTACAATAACATCAATACTAACTACTAGGCGCTAGGCACTAGCTACTTTTTACTATCATCAGGGATTTCCAGTGGATGCAATTCTTTTTTTTCTTCTACACTACCCAATATATAACTCGGGGCTTTAAATCCAAAGGACAAAGCTTCGCCATAGCAAATATCTATACACAAACCGCATTTGGTACAATCGCCTCCGGTAAAATGCACTTCTTTGGTAGCGGCTCCTTTTTTGACAAACCACAATTCATGCGGTACCAAACAAACGTCCTGACAATCGGTACAATAACCACATTTGTCCAAATCGAATTTTACACCTACGGGCGATACATCGCCGATAAAACTGTAAGTGGTTCCAATAGGACATACATAACGGCACCAAAAACGTTTGACACCAAATACTTCAAAAAGCAATATAGCCACTACCCAAATCAATGCTAATCCCGGACCATAAATCATAGATCTGGACAATATACCTACCGGATTTAAATTTTCAAAGACCAATTCTTTGGTTAGCAAGGCTAATAATAAAAAGCCTATCCAAAAAACATATTTAACGGTAATATCATAGGTTTTGTCTCTGATTTTTTTCTTTTTAATAAAATATGCCCGGGCTTTTTCACCCATTTCTGCAAAGAAGTGATAGGGACATACCCACGAACAAAAAGCTCGTCCCCCCAATAACCAATAAAAGGTGAGAATTACAAAAAATCCAATCCAAAAATTGGTCGTTAGCATAGCGATGTATGATTTGGGTGAACTAATCACCAGTTCTTGCGCAGAATTGTAAGGATCCATCAAGTAGATTCCTACTAAGCGCGAACCGCTTAAAGAACCTTCCAATACACCTAAATCCAAGGCAAATGAAAGTACAAACAGCAAATTGATAAAAATTAAAAAAGCCCACCGGCGGTTACGCCATTTGTGTTTATTTTCATGTCCGTCATGCCATTCCTTAAAACTAAAGCCTAATTTGGCAAAAGGCAGTTCATCTCTGGATTTGGACGGAAGGGGTTTTCTCTTTTTATCTCGGGTTATAAAATCGTATAAAAATGACATAGTTTCAAATTTTAAAAATTAATTAAGAAAATTGCGGTTTCTTTACAATCGGTTCTACAACAATCGCAACCGGATTGGTAGGACATACCATTTGGCAAACGCCGCAGCCTACACATCCGTCTTTTACTTCCGGTAAAAATTTACCGTCTTGCGTTTCATTCAAAACTATTGCCTCCTCACCGAGCGGACAATATATAACACATAAATCGCAAATTTTGCGATTGACTTGGGTATCTTGAATTTTAATCCGTTCGGTTTTTCCGGGAGGACGCAAAATTCCTTTGTTACCATGTCCCAAGGCACCTTTGTATCCTTGTCCATTATATGCCAAACATTGATTGACCTCCGGTATTTTAGCTTCACCGATTTTGTCGGCACGTTTCATGGCATGGATTTGTACTTTAAAAGGATTGATATCCTTGGGAAATCTGCCATCCGGATATTTTTTATACAAAGGCGCAACCGCTTCGTTACCTGCATGTTTAAAAATTTGGAAATTAATGGCTGCCGTAGGACAAGTTTCAGCACATTGTATGGCATCACATGAAAAATCACAGGCTTGGACATTCGGATTGATAAACGGCGTTCCATAAGCCAAACCATCGTTCCAATCGGCTAATTTAATGGCATGAACAGGACAAATCTGTACACATAATCCACATTTGATACACGAAAACAAAAAGTCTTCTTCGGCTCGTGCTCCGGGCGGGCGCAATAAGCCTTTTTCCAAAACAGTTTTTTTGTCTTTGAAATAATAAGCGGCACTTCCTACCACTGCCAACGATATCACCGCTGAAGCACTGGCTTTTAAGAATTGCCTTCTGTTGATTTTTGATGGGGTTGCAGCCATAATCAATATTTTTTATAAATTAATCGGGATAATTTTCTTCCAATAACCGGTATAATTCTTCCGGTGAAATATCTGTATGTTTATACATCAATTCTTGCATCACTACGTTGTCTTCTACGCCGTTCCATTGCTTGATATATTTTCCTTCTTTGTATCCGTGGTCTTGACGGAATTGATTCAAAATATTTTTACCGATATACAAACCGTACAATTCATTTTCATGGATATTCAAATCTGCTGACATTTTTAAAAATGCATTCAACAAATCCATTATATCTCCGCCGGTAAACAAAACCTTTATCAATTTTTCAATCCGTTCGATTTGTTCATATATATCTAAATTGTTTTTTTTATTTTCTGTTGAAAAATAACGAAATTCCGGCAATTGAACAATCTTTTCTGCTAAGTCTTCAATATGTCCCCTATTTTCGGTTTTATAAACTCTGAGTGCTTCCGACATTACAAAATGCCAAATATCCACTACTTCTATTTTGATGTTTTCGTAATCAGGTTCGGCATTGATATTTTTCCAATGTTTCCAAGGATATGAATCGACCAATTCCGCAGCTTCCAAATAGATACAACGTTTCCAATCTATGCGTTTTCCCTTATTGGTCAGTCCGTTTTCCCAGCCGGTTCCGCTGGTAGCATCGTTAAGTTTTTGTTGCAGTTGCAACATTTGTTTTATCTTGTTCATAGTTTGTTTACTGTTGTCCCGATAGCCATCGGGATGATGAACTGATGAATCGATATAATCAGCAATCTAATAATTTTTAAATATATTTTTCAGACGCACAGCAACCTAATCAGATGCTCTGCGGTACTTAATCAGACGCACAACAGTGCGTCTCTACTTTATACTTTGGACTTTTTACTTTATACTTTTCACCTTCTTCACCGGTTGCCATTCCGCCTTGCGTTTTTTCTTAAATTCTTCCAAATTAAAAATCGGTTTTGGATCTTTCAATACAAACTGTGGTTTGGAAAAAGGTGCCAGTTTTTCTAAAAAATCCAAAATACTCAATATAGGTGTTCCGTAAAAATACTTAATATCCTTATTGAAACGCCATAAACGCGCATGATATTCGTAAATCCGGTAAGGAAAATCGCCGATATTATCGTCATCCTTGTCATATCCGGCATAATCACCCCAATAATTATTAATCCATTTATTGCGATTGGCCGTTCCTCCTCCTTGGATAAAAACTTGCGTCAAATTATCGTGAAACATATTTTCACTAAAAACATTTCCTTCCTGATCTTTTAAAAATTCAATCCCCGTATTACAAAAAGCAATTTCATTCCCCGAATATGTATTTTGTTTCCATGGCACAAAAGGGGATACATCTATGTAAATTCCTCGTGCCGAATACAAAAATTTATTATCTACAATTTGGTTAGAAGAAGTTTCTTTCATCCCCAAGCACATGCCGGTTACGCCTTGAATACCTTCAATCAGATTGTTATTCATAATAGTTTCTTCACTATACATCAAAAATACTCCTACTGATGAGTTTGAAAAATGGTTATGAGAAATTTGATTTTTGTGGGAATACATAAAATGAATGCTATAGCGATTATTTTTTCCTCTATTTCCAATAAATTGATTATCGGAAGAATACCAAACCACCATATCTCTTACATCGTGCCAAAAATTTTCTTGTACCAAATTGTTTTTGGAGTACCAAAAGCGAATAGCATCTCCTTTTAAGCCTTTAGGTTTTAGTGAAATAGAAGTAATATCATTGTGTTTTACTAATCCTCCTTCACTCCAAAAGACATCAATCCCAAAAAGTGTTTCTTCAATCCGGTTATTGATGATTTGAAATCGATTGGCTTTTTTGATTTTTATGGCACAATCAATGCGATCGGGGGAGTCACCGGATTCTATCAAATGCAGATTTTTTATTGTTACATCATTAGCTTCGATATACAATACAGATTGCAGGTTTCTACCTGAAATAGTGGCTTTACCTTGGCCGTCAATTGTAACATCCGGGGTTTTGATATGTCCCGGACCATAGTAAAAACCGGGTTTTAACTTCAAAGTATCTCCGGGTTGTAAGGCATCAAGTAAAGGTTGAATGTTTTGCATATTTTGTTTAGAGCCGAGAAATCCTTTAACCGGAGAAGTAAGTCCCGGATGATAGCTTTTATCTATCTGTGCCGAAACGGAAAATATCAAAAAGAATGATATGTATGCAAAAAGCTGTTTCATTTGAGTTGTTAGTTATTGTATGCCCTCTCGAAGGTCGGGACGGGCTCTTCGGGTTCAAATTGTGGCTCCTGTTTATCGTGTTATTATTGTGTGACTTCCCGAAGGGTCGGGACAGGCTCTTCGTGGTCTTTTTCAATTGTCTTAATTAATCACTGTACATTTTCCTTTTGAACAATAACAACAATAACAGTATCGGCATCCTAAAATCAAACTGACCCCGAAGGGGTCGAACTCCGCTACTGTTATATTGATATTGGAAACCCAAGATAATTTTTCACCATAGAGAAGCGATTTTCGGTTCTCTATGGTGAAAATAAAAAATTATTGTTGAACAGATTTCAAATATTTATTTTTAAAATTAATAGCCAACAACATTAACACAAAACCTGCTAATCCTACAAAAAAGCCAATGTAAGGATATGACATGGTGGTAAATTGTGCTACTTTTCCTTCACCAAAAACGGTAGGCATAAAAGGCTTGATACCATTAAAGGCACCACCTCCGTGTAAGCCTAAATGGTGACCGTACCAATATAGATAGTACACATAGATAGCCAAAAAGTAGAAAGGAGTTAAGGCTACCAATACACCTGCCCAAGTTAATTTTTTCTTAGATACAAAAACAAATAGCAAGCCCAACAAGGCAATTAAACCAAAAGCCAAATGAGCATTACGCATAATTTTATCCAAGGTTTTCAAAGCTCCCGGTATTTTATCATCCGGTATACTATCCCCTGCATATACAGGATACTTAACATGGTTACCTAACTCGTCCAAGTCATTTACTCCTTGCACAATAGGGAACATACCTATAAAGTGATTGATTTTATTCATCTCTATCAAACAATTGGCTCCGGCATCCATAGCTAATTCTTCCCGCTCGCGTACGCCTTTACAACCATTGTAGACTCCATCGTATTTAAATTCAATACGAATTCCTTTGGGATACATGGCTTTGGGATATTGAATACTTTGAAGTGCTACCCACCAAATAGGCAGGAAGTATGTGGCTACTATCAATCCGGTTCCCAATAAACCGAAAATTATGTATAGCAATTTAAATTTTTTCACATTATTACTCATAATCTTTAATTTTTTTGTTTGTACAAATTTATAATGATTTTAAATAACAATCAAATATTTTGACGATTATTTTCTTACAAAATTGGGCTGTCTATTTTGACAGCCCAAATTTAATTGTATTTTAGTTAATTAAAGGATTATTTAGTCTCTTTATCAACTTGTTCTGATTTTGCTTTCATATACTTAATCAACTTATCGATATCTTTTGGATCAACATGTTGGTTAGGCATAGCTAATTTATAATATTGACGCATACCTTCGATATCAGCATCTTTGTATTTAGATTCAGGGTTTAAAATCCATTCTTTCAACCATTTGGCATCTCTACGAGAAGTAACACCTTTTAAGTCGGGTCCGTTAAACGGTTCACCGAATTTGTGACAAGCGTTACAACCATAGTTCAAGAATTCAATTTCACCCGGCAACATGTTTTTCAACTCGATAGCTGAAGGTTTGAAAGCTTGCATTTTGTTATCCCAGTTGATTCTTTGGGTATAAGCCAATACACGTTTGTTTTCGGCATCTTGATCGAAGTTAACGGTCAAATGTCCTACTAACTGACGTTTTTTCGGACTATTTTGTGGATCTACAACGATAGGATAAACACCGGCTTTTTCAGCATTAAATTTAATCGTAGCTGTTTCACCCGGAGCATAAGGATACATTTTATCATAAGCCACTAATTCGTATACATAGTGTCCCATTTTATCGGTATCCAAGTTGGTTAAGTGTAAAATCACATCTTGTCCTTGTTTAACAGTGATATCGGCAGGAGTAACTTTACCTCCCGGGGCTATTGTACCGAAAATTTCAACCGTATTACCTTTTTCATTTACTTTTTCAGCACCTGCAGCAGTAGCATAAGCTGATTTATTCATTTTCATAATATTGGTTCCTACCGGATATGTTTCCATATTATTACCTTCATAATAATCACGTTTCATCATAATGGTATAGTGCGGTTCACCCATCGGTAAAGGTAAATCGTAAATCAACTTGGGATGCTCAGCAGCGATATCGATCAATTGGTGGTTTTGCGGATGCAAAGGTCCTACCGGATTGAAACGGTCGATAGATAATTTGTTCAAAGCGATCAAATATTTACCCAAAGGTTTTTTGGTATCACCGTGATAAGATACCAAGTGACCGATGTTATAGTGTGAAGGAACATAGTCTAAAACTTTCAAGTTTTTGTAGTCCCATTTGGTAACACGTGAATCTACATAGATAGAAGTGTAAACTACACCATCACGACTGTCATATTGATTGTGAAGGGGTCCTAAACCTACTTCCACACTACCGTGAAGGGCATCTTCCAAAGCAATGATAGGAATACCATACTCATCTTTACCTTCGAATTTTTTGTTTTTGATGGCAGTCATGATTTTGTCAAAACTGTATACCCATGCATGAGAATCCAATTTACCGGCTACGATGATATATTTACCTTCGGGGTTTACATCCACACCGTGAGGTGATTTAGGCTCCGGAATCAAATATAACAATCCGTATTTGATAGATTCGGGAATGGTAATCACACGCATGCCGTTGATTTTCTTTTTACCGATTTTACCGGCTTTGATCAACTCTTCTGCTTTTTTCCAGTTGGTTACGTGCAAGTAATCCACGTCTCTTGAAGAACAACCTGCTTCAAACGGCGGACGTCCTTGCATGATACCTCCGAAGTAAACTTCCGAGCAGAAAGAGTTGGTAAATCCCCAGCCGTAAGAAGCTTCTTTACCGGCATCCGATAAATCTTGGGTATAAGGAGGAAACTCAAAGGTAAATGATTTTTCGGTTGAAATTTTACCTTTATCATTGTCAAATGCCCAATAAGTCACACCACCTCTCCAATATTTATGATAATTAGCCTCGGTTAGAGGATAATATTTTCTATCAAAAGGAGCGGGGTATTGAGAAGCTTCCATGATATATTCCGAATTGGGGGTAAAGAAAGCACCACCGTGATCAGATCGGAAAATCGGATTTTGAACGGTTTGTTTTACATACCAATCACGTAAATCAACCACATACATACGCGGATTAGCTTTGTCATTGATTACCATCCATTTTCCGTTGTAATCGGCATCGGTTTCAGAGAAACCCGGATGGTGGGTATCTCCCCAAAGGATTTCGGTTCCGTCGATATATCCTTTTTTCATATTTTCCATGGTTTCTTCCGAATAACCATAACCGGCATAAGGTTGACGGGTATTAATCGGAATGTATTTTACCAAACGCATGGAAGGCACTACATAAGTAGGCATATTACCTTCTTGACCTCCGGAATTAGCTACAATAGCTTCGTCTTTAACATTATCGGGAGTATAAGT
>Ga0256843_1003071_pt1 | contig 11786 bp, 11 predicted proteins | sample AlvinellametaG_FD_191572 | JGI IMG/M metagenome (GOLD analysis project Ga0256843, IMG submission 191572) | Pompeii worm associated microbial communities from hydrothermal vent at the East Pacific Rise, Pacific Ocean - Alvinella | ecosystem: Host-associated > Annelida > Integument > Unclassified ... | reverse complement strand
TTTTCACAGCTTCGACGAGACCTCGACGATCTGCGCCAGTTTCGCTTTTGCCCGGCCGCTGTCGACCGTATCGCGCGCGATCTCCAGCCCTTCACGGATGTCACGGGCCATCCCGTCGGCTTCGAGTGCCGCGGCGGCGTTGAGCAGGACGATATCACGCTGCGCCGGTTCCGCCGTGCCCGAAAGTACCGCCTGCAGAATCTGCGCGTTGCGCTTCGCGTCGCCGCCGAGAATCGCTTCGAACGGGGCGCGCTTCAGTCCGTAGGCCTCCGGATCGATCTCGAAATATTCGATCACCGATCGACGGATACGGGCGGCATGGGTGATCCCGCTGATGCCGATCTCGTCCATGCCCTCTTCCGCGCTGACCACGATCGCCGACTCGACGTCGTTGAGCTTCAGCGCCTCGGCGATCTTGGGAACGAAGATCCGGTCGAAAACGCCCAGCAGGTATTTGCGTACCCCCGCCGGATTGGTCAGCGGCCCCAGCACGTTGAACACCGTCTTTTCGCTCAGGCTTTTGCGCACCGGCATGATGAACTTCATCGCCGGATGGTGGTTTTGCGCGAACATGAAGGCGAACCCCGTCTCTTCGAGCATCGTCGCCGTCTGCTCCAGCGAAAGGTCCAGACGCACACCCAGCGCCTCGAGCACGTCGGCGCTGCCCGACTTCGACGTGATAGAGCGGTTGCCGTGTTTGGCGACGTACGCGCCGGCGCCCGCACAGAGGATCGCCGTCGTCGTCGAAACGTTGAAACTGCCGCTTTTGTCCCCGCCCGTTCCGACGATGTCGATCAGTTTCGGCTTCAGCGCTTCCGCCACCGGCAGCGCCACGGCGTGGCGACTCATCACCGCCGCCGCGGCCGCGATCGCCTCGACCGGCGTCGTTTCGTCCAGTTTCATCGAGAGGAGAAAGTCACGCATCTGCGCCTCGTCCATCTCGTGGCGGAAAAGTCTCCCGAACGCTTTTTCGGCTTCCTGATAGGTCACGCGAGCTCCTTTACGTATTCGTGCTGTTTCGATTTCGGGGTGGATTTGGTCGTCGGTATCCGCAGCACTTCATAGCGCTTCTCCCCTTTCAGATAGGCGATGGTGATGATATCGCCCACTTCCACGTTTTTGGCGGGTTTGACTGTCCTGCCGTTGATGCCGACGACACCGCTGGCGAGCATGTCCTGTGCCACGGTGCGGCGCTTGGTGATGTTGACCGCGTTCAGAAATTTGTCTATTCTCATGCGGATATTGTAGAGCAAGGCAGCTAAATCCGCCGTTACGGCAGGTATTTCCGCACCGCTTTCATCACCGCGTGCAGTTCATCGTCGAACGCTTCCTTCAGCGCCGAAAGCCCGGAACCTCCCTCTCCGCGGCTCAGCGCCTCGTGCAACGCCCCCGCCGCTTCGGCGAGCTTTTTCGCTCCGATGCTGGAACCGACACCCTTGATGTCCAGACAGAGTTTCTTCGCCCGCTCCAGGTCCCCGGTACGCAGCAGCAGTTCCAGCGCGTCGTCCGCCCCGACATAGAGTTTGATAAATTCGTCGAGGATCTCCAGATAGAGTTCCTCGTCCCCGCTGGCGCGTCGCAGACCGTCGGCCGCCGCCAGCACGTCGCTGTTGACGAAAGAGGCATTTTCCCCGCCGCCCGGCGTCTCTTTCTCCGGCCGGGCGTTCCCGCCGTCCCCAAGATAACGCTCGAACACCGTATAGAGGCGCCCGATCTGGATCGGCTTCGTCAGATGGGCGTTCATCCCGATGGCGTACATTTTCGCCACTTCTTCCGGGAGGCCGAGGCCGGTCAGCGACACGATGGGAAGATCTTTGAATTCGGGAACGGCCCGGATATGCTTCGTCGCTTCGTAACCGTCCATGACCGGCATGTTGATATCCATCAGCACGAGATCGAAACGGTTGTCCGGATTTTCGACCGCCTGAAGCGCTTCCAGCCCGTCGGCGGCCAGCGTCACGTCGATTCCGCTGCCTCCGAGCAGGCTCAGAAGCACTTTCTGGTTGATCAGGTTGTCCTCGACGATCAGAATCGACGCACCCGCGAACCGCGAAAAGCTCTGCTTGGTGACGTTCGGCGTCTCCGGCACGTCGGCGTAACGCCGGTCCTTGATCGCCGTCGGGGAGGTGTGCCGCGGTGTCACGTTCTGCGTATCGCGTTCACCGACCGTTTCTTCGAAAAGATCGACGATCAGATCGAAAACCCGCTGGAGATTGAGCGGCTTCATGATCCGTGCGTCGATCAGGGGTTCGAGCGAGGTGATGGCGTGGGGAGCGTCCAGCATGCTGCCCGCGAGAACCACCTTCGCCTCCGTCTCCTCCTTGACGCGCCGGATCAGGTTTTTCACTTCCGGCGTAAACGCGTTTTCCGCCACGATGACGATGTCGCTTTCGAAAAGGATGTCGCTTTTGTTCTCGATCGCGATCACCGAGCGCACCGCCACGTCGTTTCTGAAATACTCCAGCATTTTCTTCAGAGCGTCCGCGGCGGTCGGCTGAACCTCGACAATCACCACCTTCCGTTCCGCATAGGCACGGCTCGGCAGACGATAATGGCGTTTTTCGTTGGGATCGGGCACTTCGAACGGCAGCGTGACGAAAAAGACGCTTCCCTTGTTGACCTCGCTTTTGAGTTCGATGGTCCCGTGCATCTTCTCCGTCAGCGCCCTGGAAATGTAAAGCCCCAGCCCCGTCTCTTTCAGATCGTTGGCGCTGGAAAAAGGCTCGAAAATTTCGTCGATCCGCTGCGGATCTATCCCGATCCCCGTGTCCGAAATGGCGAACTCCAGCGTTACCTTGTCGTCGTAACCCGGAATACGCCGGATATGCAGCCGGACCTCTCCCGCGTCGGTGAATTTCATCGCGTTGCTGAGCAGATTGGTCAGCACCTGTCCCAGCCGCAGCGGGTCCCCGATCAGTTTCGCGGGCACCTCTTTTTCGATGTCGAAGATAAATTCCACTTTCGAGCCCCGGGCCCGGCTGCTCACCATCCCCGCGATTTCGTCCAGAACGTTGTTGATGTTGAACACTTCGTTGCGCAGCGAGATCTTGTCGGATTTGATATTGAGAAAATCGATCAGGTCGTTGGTGATGTCGAGCAGCAGCTCGTCGGACTGGCGGATGTTCTGCAACTCCTGCGACTGCACCGGATCCAGCTGTGTCCGGAGGATTTTTTCACTGCTGTCGATGATCTCTTTCGCCGGAGCCTGAATCTTCTGTCCGACGTTGACCATGATGTCTTCCTGACGCTCGATGACGGCTTCGAGTTCCTCCTGTTCCCGGGTCAGTTTGTCGCTCACGTCTTTCAGGCGGCGCCGGTGACGCGCCGCCCGCCAGACCAGCAGCAGGGCGATCAGGGCGAGCGCCACGAGGGAATACAGCAGGGTTTTCGATTCCTTTTCCACTTCCACCGGCACCATGACCGTTCTGATCTCCGTGACGGCGGTTTTGGCTTCCGGGGTTTCGACGGCCGGCGTATCGCCGCGATGGGTGAAAACGTAGGCATCGGGAAAACGCCGCTGCACCTTCTCGAGCAGGGTGACGACCGTATCGCTGTCGTGCAGCGGCTCGATCGTGGCGATATAGTGTTTCCCGGAACGGCGGCTGACGATTGAGAACCCTTCTTTCGCCTTCGCCTTCCTGTAGAACGGATCTCTGTCGAGAAACCTCCCGATCTGTTTCGCGTACAGCTCCGCTTCCGCTTTCGTACTGCCCGAAGCGACAACGATATTCATGTACGGCCCCTCGGCCGCAGCGGCCAGAGAGAGCAACAGCATAACCATCAGGATTCGAAAGAAGCGAAGGGACATGTTTCCCGCCTTTTTATATGGAGATTTTCCGGCACCGCAGGAATATCCGCGGCTATCCTCTGATCTTGTATTTCGCCTGGTCGATGAACTGGTCAAGCGAATTGATCGTCTGTGTCAGGATATAGGTAAAAACGTTGTTCAGCGCTTCGACATCCCGGTCCCGGTCCTCCCGGCACGCCCCTTCGAGCAGATCGCACAGGCAGGCCAGTTTGTAGATGCCCAGATCGGAGAGGCGGATTTTCATCTGTTTGCAGTATTCCGCCGTTTCCTCCTTCTCGCCCTTGCGGATTTTGCCGCCAACCACCTTGTCCGACTTGACATATTTCCAGATCACTTCCTTGAGCTGCTCGACGAAATCGCCATAATCGTTTTTTCTGGCTTCCAGACCGTCGGCCGCAACGAAAAACTGGTGGGAATATTTGCAGCACAGACACCGGCTGCCTTCGTACTCCCCTCCCGTCTGTCCGATCGCACCGCCGTTGAGAAAGGCGTCAACACGCGGACTGATGCCGTTGCGCCCGTCCGCTTTCGGTTCGGCGGGGGCTTCCTTCGCGCCGCCGTCCGCCTTCTGCGGTTTTTCCTCCGCAGTTTCGGCTTCTTCGGGATCTTCTTTCAGGATATCCGTATAAAGCGCGGCCAGCATCTCGTACACGAACTGCTGGGTGAACGGCTTGTAGATCAGCCAGTCCGCGAAATCGAGGGCCTCTTTCGTGGCACCGTGGTGTCGCAGCATGCTTTCGATCAGGACAAACTTCGGACGTTTGGGAAGGGAATCGAGGAATCCGGGCACTTTGGCATCCCAGAACTGGGAGGACATCATCACGAGGTCGTAATCCCCCGCGTCCGCGAGCGCTTCTCTCTCGGCGACGGTGACGGTGTGCCGGAAGTACTCCAGCATGGGCACCAGCGCTTTCGCACTGCCGATATCGTCGTCGATCACCAGCGTTTTCAGTCCGACCCCCTGCCTGCTCGGCAGACGGTAGTGACGTTTTTCTCTCAGGTTCGCCGCGCTCAGCTGCACATGAAAAAAGACGTGGCATCCTTCTTTGGGAAGGCAGGACATCCGGATGCTGCCGCCCATGGCATGGATGATATCCCGGGCGCGTTCGAGACCGTTGCCCTCGATCCCGAAGGAGGCGGCCGGCCTGTCACTGCTGAGCATGGGCGAGAGGATCGTCTCGACGGCGTCCGGATCGATGCCGACCCCCCTGTCGATGATTTCGAAATGCAGCTCCACCGATTCCTCGTTCTTGACGTTTCGCCGGATCTGAACGACCACGTCCTGACGCTTGTCGGTGAAATCGATGGCGTTTCCGATCAGTTCGTTCAGCACCCGGGCCAGCTTGTAGCGGTCTCCGATCACCTGCGAAGGGACATTTTTCCCGACCCGGTACACGATGGAAATCCGCTTGCTCTGCGCCTCCATCGCCAGAATGTTCGCCACGTCGCGGAGCGTATCGTTGAGGTTGAACGGAGCCGGCTTGAGGACCACAGGCTCTTTCGGGGCGGGAGTTTCGACCGGCTGTTCCTGCGGCTCGGAAGATTTTTTGAACAGCTTTCCAAACAGTGCCATTGCGTTTGCTCCTTGCTAACTTGCGAATCCGCAGCGGAACTGCTGCTTTTTGACGACAATCTCTTTCTGCTTCTCTTTGCGGCGCATCTCTTTTTCGACAAAAATCCTCTTCCGTGTCACCGGATCTTTCTCGGTATAGTACATCACCGACGACCAGGTCCCGGGCGTCGGCGTAAACACCTGCGCCTGTTCCGGGTTCATCTTCAGCTCTTCGGTCGTAAAACGTTTGAGCTCGCGCATATCGTCCTCGGTACACCCCGGATGCGCCGCGATCAGATAATAGGTCAGAAACTGTTTCTTGCCTTCTTCGCGGTTAAGTTTATCGTAAAGTTTTTTAAACTCTATCAACGTCTGTTTTCCCGGTTTGCCCATCAGATCGAGCACGTGCTGCTGCGTATGCTCGGGGGCGACTTTCATCTGTCCGGAGATGTGATGCTTCACCAGTTCCTTGAGATAGGCGTAACCGTTCCGACGGTCCTCGTTGATCAGATCGTAGCGTACCCCGGAGGCGACGAACGCCTTTTTGACGCCGGGCACTTCCCGGACCTTGCGCAGCAGTTCGATGTTGCGCGAATGGTCCACCTTCATCGTTTTGCACAGATGCTGCGCATCCACGCAGCGCTGGTGGTCGCAGGTACCCCGTTTCAGTTTTTTCCCGCATTCGTAGCCGTACATGTTCGCCGTCGGGCCTCCGACGTCGGAGATGATGCCCCTGAAGTCCCGGTACCCGGTGAATTTCTTCGCTTCGCCCACGATCGACGCCTCCGAACGGGTCCGGATGGTCCGCCCCTGGTGCACGCCGATGGCGCAGAAATTGCACTCGCCCCAGCACCCCTGATGGGTCATGATCGAAAACTTGATCGTTTCGAGGCATTTCACCTCGCCGTCCTTTCTGTGGTACGGGTGCAGTTCCCGGGTGAACGGCAGGGCGGAAAGCTCGTCCATTTCGGACTCGTCGAGGTAGTCTCCCGGCGGATTCTGTATCAGATAACGGCCGTCCACCTCCTCGCACAGGCCTTTGGCGGAAATCGGGTCGTTGTTGTCGTAAAAGGCCTGAAACATATCGATGTAACGGTCCTTGTCCTCCAGGCATTCTTTATGCGAGGGCAGCCGGATGTATTCGGGTTTCGGTTCTTTGGCGATGTAGCAGACGCCCCGTATATCCCGGGGATCTTCTCCCCGCTGCAGTGCGCGGGTGAGATCCGTCAGCGGGATTTCCCCCATGCCGTAGATCAGGTAGTCCGCCTTGGCGTCGAAAAGAATCGGTTTGCGGAGTTTGTTCGACCAGTAGTCGTAGTGGGTGATGCGCCGCAGGCTCGCCTCGATCCCTCCCAGGACGATCGGCACGGTGTTTTTGAAATAGCGGCGGATCAGATTGGAATACACCAGCGCCGCCCGGTCTGGGCGTTTGTCGTTTTTGCCTCCCGGCGTATAATCGTCGCTGTTGCGGAACTTTTTCGTCGCCGTGTAGTTCGAAACCATCGAATCGACGCTGCCCCCGCTCACGCCCCAGAAAATACGGGGTTCTCCGAGACGGCCGATGTCCGCGTCGCTGTCGATGTCCGGCTGGCCGATCATACCGACGCGGTACCCTTCGCGTTCGAGAATCCGTCCGACCATCGACACCCCGATAAACGGCGAGTCGATATAGGCGTCTCCGCTGACGAGGATCACATCCAGACGGTCCCAGCCCCGCCGCCGCATCTCTTCGGGAGTCGTGACGAGAAAGTCCGCCTCGGTAAATCCGTTGTCCTTGAAGGCTTTTCGTCGGCTCAGAATCGTTCCTTTAAAATAGAGTCGCTACAATAATACCACATTTACCAGGTGCAGACGGACTCCCGCCGACAGAATCCGCATGCACCCCTATTTTTTGTCAAGGAACACAATGGAAACAACCGAAGGGGGCATGGAACTGACCCAGGAAATCATCGAACACATGATGAATCCGAAAAACTACGGTAAACTGGACGACCCCACGGGCGTCGGAATCGGTTACGACGAAAAAACCGGCGAATACGTCATTTTCTATCTCCGGACGGACGGCGACGACATCACCGCCGTTTCGTTCGCCACGAACGGCTGCCAGGACACGGTCATTCTCGGTTCCATCTTTACCGAAATGATCAAGGAGACCACGATCGACGACGCCCGGAAAACCGCCCAGAGCATGCAGGAAAAATTGGCCGCGTCGTCCGCCAAACAGCAGGCCTGCGCGGACATGGTGCTCAGCGCGTTCATCGCCGCCCTGCTCAACCGCGAACACCGCATCGACGGCGGCGATCAGGAAATGCACAAAATCAAAATCGAAAACAGCTGCGACATCGAAGAGGAGACCCCGCAATGACCCCCGAACTTTTTCAGAAAAAACACGATCTCTGGCTGGACGTTCTGTTCACCTCGTTCATGATCGACGACCCGAAAATCAAAGACGAACTCTACGACTTTTCCATGATGGAATTCCGCCACATGCGCTGGGTCGCCCGCGAACTGCGCGAAAAAGGCGTCGCCTACGATTACGGGCGTTCCTTCCAGCTCTACAAGACCGACAACACTTTCGAGCCGCTGCGCCGCCTGATCGTCCGGATCAAGGAAACGATGGCGGCGTATCCGGCGACCCCGCTCGCCGCACGGATGATCACCGACGAACATTACCTCGTCAGCCGCCTCGCCCGGATTCTGGAACGGCCCGAGCTCAACGCGCCGGTCACGGCGTTCGACATGCACCGCACCCTCCCCGGAAAAACGCTCGACGCCGCCCAGACGGACGCGCTGACCCTTTTTCTGTTCGAAGAGTCGTACAAGGAATACGAACTGATCCTCGTCTACGCCTACGTCCAGAACGAAAGCGACGACGTCGTGCAGCGCGACATCTACCAGGACCTCATCGACGAATCGCACTTCCACCTGAAATCGTTCGGCAACATGATGGCGAAGATGGGCATTCTTGGCCTGCCGCGGGAACTGCATGAACGCACCTACAAAATCGACGACATCCAGGCCTTCATCCGCAACGGCATCGAAGAAGAGGAGAACGCGAAGGAACAGTGCCGCGAACTCGCCGCCGCCATCAGGGACGAAGAGCTGTCGGACTTCTTCGATTTCATCAACTACCAGGAGAGTTACCACATCGAGCTGATGAAAAAACTGCTCGACTGAGGGCGCACGTCAACAAGACGCCTTTTACAACAGGTCTCCGAAAAAGATTTCCAGCCAGTAGCGGACCACGTAGTTGGGATTCCAGTCGTAGAGCATGTCGAACTCCACGCGGGGTTCGATCTCGTAAAAAAGCCATTTGCGCAGAAACGACTGTTTCCACCCCATTCCGATCGTATAGAGATAGACGCCCTGACTGGGATCGACATCGTAGCGGGCGTTTTTGTAACGGTCGCGGTTGAGCCGGGTATTCCCGGTCAGCCCGGCGTACGTCCGCAGACCCGTACCGTATTTGAAAGTGTTGTAATAACTCACCGTCGCGTTATAGCGCATCCCGATTTTCTGCGTTTCCGTCTGACGCTTGAGACGGACACGGAACATCTCCCGGTCCGTCAGGGGATGGTCGAAATAGAGGTCCGTCTCCTCGTAATATTCCCGCTCCCTCGAATATTCGAAATACTGTACCGGGCGGATCAGCCAGCCGTCGAGTTCGACCGGGTATTCGAAACGCACCTGGGCAAAGGGATTCGTCACGCCGCGCATCCCGGCCGTCGCACTGGTTTTGAGATCCTTGACGAACTCCGGAACGAAATAGCGCGCCCCCACGGAAGTGGTCGTATCGACTTCACCGTCGGTGTTGACGATTTCCTTGTTCTCGTCCGCCAGCGGATCGCCGACGAAAAGCTGCAGGCTGTTTTCCGTCTGCGGCAGCGAAATGGCGAAACGCAGCTCGTTCAGAAACTTGCCGCCTTCTTCCTTGTTGGTTTCGTAACCGAGGCGCAAAATCATGTAGCTGGCTTCGGACTTGTACAGATAGGTCTGGTCGCGGAAAAGTTTGTTGAAATAGTCCGACATTCCCTTGGCGCCGTTCAGCGGAGCGTCCACTTTCTTCTCTTTTTTGCCCGTCACCTCCTCCGCCGTGTCGTTCACCCAGCTGTAGAGCTGACGGTCAGCGTTGGAGGAAAACACGTGCACCGCGTGGGTCATCCCCGTATGAAACGCGTCGAGGTAGTACATCCCGATATCGAAATAATCCGCTTTCCGGTAAAGGTCGTATTTGCGTCCGGCGATATCGATCGCCCTCGTGACGTTGATATCGTTGACGAGACCGTCACAGTCGCAGGGAAAATAGGTTTTCGTTTCCGCATTGAAAACCGACGTGACATTGCTTTCGGAAAGGGTCGGGGTATCCGCTCCGGCAACGCGGGCGAGCGTCCATGTCCCCAGCAACAGAAAAGGAAGCAGCCGTTTCATTCGGCGATTATATCATCATACTTTCTTAAACACCAGCAGCATTTTGTCGTTGGTGTCGTAAAGCGAGATATTCCGGTATTTGACCAGTTTCAACCCCGGAACGCTGCGAAAACGCCTGAGAGGATGGAACCACTGGACAATCTCCGACTGTTCTTTCCGGTAACACGCTCCGCCGTCTCCGGTAAAAAGGGTAAACAACGTGTGAAGTTCGTTGTCTTCGAAATGCGCGTCCACCGTCAGAAAATGCCTTTCGTCTTCGGCACTCATCGTTCCCTCCGCCACGGCGGCGAAACCGTGCAGCGTGTTGATATCCGCGACAAAAATCCCGCCGGGTTCCAGACGGCGCGCCACGTCGTCGAGAAACCCGCCGAGCGATTCCGGATCGAGAAAGTTCAGCACGTCGAAAACGGCAACGGCCGCATCGAAGGTCTCTTCCAGCTCGCACAGCTCCCGTGTCGTAACGTTAAGCCCCTTTTCACGGGCCGCCTCCGCCATGACGGCACTGCGGTCGATCCCGACACACCCGACACCGCGTGCCGACAGTTTTTCCATCAGGGTGCCGCGACCGCACCCGATGTCGAGCAGCGTTTCCACCGGGTAGGATTCCAGCGTCCGCAGATAAAGCTCGTGCAGGTGCTCCGTCGCTTCCTCGATCCCCAGCAGGTGTTCCGCCCGGGCGTAAAGGTCAAGACTCACGGACCACCCTGTTGATTTTCTCGTAGATGTCGAGGATCTCGGCTTTCTTTTCGAAATAGCTGTTTTTGTTGGCGATGAGATGCGTCGTCGATTCCATGATCTCCTCGACGACTTCGAGGCCGTTCTGCTTCATCGTCGTTCCGGTCTCGACGATGTCGACGATCATATCGGCGAGCCCCACCAGCGGCGCCAGCTCGATGGAGCCGTAGAGTTTGATGACGTCCGCGGCGACGGCCCGCTCGGCGAAATAGCGCTTGGTGATGTTGACCATCTTCGTCGCCACCTTGATCTCGGGTTTGCTCAGGTCGAGCTTCTCCCCTTTTTTCATGCCGATGGCGACCTTGCAGTATCCGCGCCCCAGATCCAGCAGCCGGATGACGTCGAGCCCCTGTTCTTCGAGGGTGTCGAGCCCGACGACCCCGATGTCGGCCGCCTGGTGGTAGACATAGGTCGCGACGTCCTGGTTGCGCACCAGCAGAAAACGGAAATCCGGCGTGTCGAGGATCAGTTTGCGGTCGTCGAAAGCGAACTTCTCTCCGAAAATGGTTTCGAAAATTTCGAGGGTTTCTTTGGCGATTCTGCCTTTGGGCAGGGCGACGGTCAGCATGGTCGGGCCTTTTGTATGATTTTTCGCATTCCCGCGAACAGCAGCAGCGGGTCGTGCCGCGCGCCGGGAAAAAGCGGCAGCAGTTTCGGGGCGTCGCCGCCGGTCAGGCAGACCGGCAGCCCGCAAGAACGCACGTCGCGCGCCAGCAGGCCGACCGCTCCGTACGTGACGGCATCCCGGCTGTTTTTCGGCATTTTATCCAAATGCAGTTCAAAATCGAATGAGTAGTCCAGCCGGGGCGACACGCGGCGGTAAGCCTCCGAAAGCGCTCCGAGCCCCGGCACGATATAGCCGCCCTCGAAACGCCCCCCGCGGACCACGTCGACCGTGATCGCGCTGCCGGCGTCGACGATGACGCCTTCGTCCACCGCTTCACACGCCATGATGCGGTCGATCCCCATCGTGTCGTAATAGTTTCCCCGGTCCACGTATCCCGCCAGATCCACCCAGTTCGCGAGCGGATCGAGCCGCGCCTTCACCTGCGGGTTGACACAGATGTAATACACCGTTTCTTTCAGCGATTCCGGCTCGAACGTCTCCGCGGGTTCGCGGTAATCGGCCCGGCCGTCGTAAAAATGGTACGAAGTGTTTCCGATGTCGCACAGCAGCATCAGATCAGCTTCCATCCCTGCTGTACGAAGGCCTTTTCCGCTTTGGAACACAGCGGCGCGTCGAGCATGAGGATCTTGTGTCTG
>Ga0256843_1003070_pt1 | contig 11786 bp, 4 predicted proteins | sample AlvinellametaG_FD_191572 | JGI IMG/M metagenome (GOLD analysis project Ga0256843, IMG submission 191572) | Pompeii worm associated microbial communities from hydrothermal vent at the East Pacific Rise, Pacific Ocean - Alvinella | ecosystem: Host-associated > Annelida > Integument > Unclassified ... | reverse complement strand
TTAATATTTGTTGTTGAAAATCAACAGATTGCCACTTCGTTCCTCATCGCATTGACAACAAAAATTCACTTTTGAGATAGCCCTTCTTTTTGGCTTTCTCACCGTTGAAAATACCCGCACGTAGCTACGGCTACTACTGTGTTTTTCTCCTTGTCCAAGCCAAATCCCGGAGCTTCGGGACAAAATATTTTGGACTATTTTATAAATAGATTTGGTTTAATACCGAAATGATATATATTTAGGATTAAAACAGAAACTATTTTGCTAAGAATCTTTTATTATTTGAAGCAATTTGTCATTTTGTAAATAACATTTATACAGCATCGGTCTTATAAGACATAAACAATTTTTGAAAACAACCGGTTCCTTACTTCTTATATATCTTTGCAAGTTTATATAACTGGGCCGGGTGCATAACATTACAGTTATTGACAGGTGCTTCATACTATAAACAAATCACTAATAATTCCTTCAATCAGAAAAAGACTATCGGGATGGGCTTTTAAATAATGATCTTCCAGTATTAATTGTTTGTTTTTAATATATGTTTGAGTAGTTTTTATTAGTTGTTCCATATAAGTTGTTCCCAAGGCTTCGATTCGGTTTAAGTCTACACCCCAAATGGTGCGTAAACCTGTCATGATTATCTCGTTATAAATATCTTGTTTACTAAGATTTTCCATTTCATAATAATTCCGGTTTTGTATATTTTTTATATACTTGGTATTATTAGCAATATTCCAGCGTCTTTGTTGTCCGTTGTACGAATGTGCCGCCGGTCCCAGTCCCAAATAGGGTTTGTTTTGCCAGTAGGCAGTATTATGACGTGAAATGAAATTTTCTTTTCCAAAGTTGCTTATTTCGTAGTGTATAAAATTATGGCCGGACAATTTATTTTTTAAAATATCAAATTGCCGGGCAGCTTGTTCTTCGGAAACCGGCGGATATTTGCCGTTTTTGATTTGCCATGCCAATGCTGTTTTGGGTTCAACAGTTAAGGCATAAGCGGAAATGTGCGGAATGTTATATTGTTGGGCGGTGTCAATATTTTGTAACCATTTAGTGTCCGTTAGACTCGGAATGCCGTATATCAAGTCAATTGTTATATTATTGAAGCCTGCTTTTTGTGCATTTTCAATAGCGGCAGTTGCTTGCCGGGCATTGTGGCTTCTGTTTAATTTTACCAAATCTTCTTCATAAAACGATTGTATGCCGATGCTGAGCCGGTTGATCCCAATAGCCTTGTATTGTTTGAGTTTTTCAAGATTCAGATCATCCGGATTGGCTTCCAAAGTGATTTCCGCATTATCATTAATGTGATAGTTTTGCTTGATGGCTTTTAAGATTTTTTCAATATCCGCAATATGGACGATTGAGGGTGTTCCACCGCCAAAATATATGGTTTCAAAACGATGAGTTTCCCAATTTTTTTTTCGTTGATATATTTCTTGAATAATGGCTTGAATGAGCCCGTCTTTATGTTTTAATGATGTGCTGAAATGAAAATCGCAATAATGACAAGCCTGTTTACAAAAGGGAATGTGTATATAGATACCGGACATATAAGTTAAACGTTGATAGTTAAAGTTGAAAGGAGAAATAATGCGTATTAAGTAACAAAATACCCGCTTATCAAAAATAGTAAAGCTGCCAGACCACCGGCTATCAGTGCATAAGGCAATTGTGTTTTAACATGGTCAATATGGTCACTGGCAGATGCCATAGATGAAATGATGGTAGTATCGGAAATGGGAGAACTGTGGTCGCCGAAAACACCACCACTGAGCACTGCTGCTATGGTTAAATACGGATTGACATGAAGGCTATGTGCCATTTGTACGGCAATGGGTATCATAATGGCAAAAGTGCCCCAAGAGGTACCGGTAGCAAAAGCAATAAAGGCAGCCAATATAAAGATAATGAAAGGTACAATGGAAGGAGACAAAAAGTCTTTGGTCAATTGGGCTACAAATTGGCCGGTGCCGAGTTCTTTGCTGACGTGACTTATGGCAAAAGCCAATAACATCAATAGCGCCAAGGGCATCATCTCGGAGATTCCCTTAAGTATCCAATCGAACATTCCGGTAAATGTGGCTATCTTTTGGCTTTTATATAAAATCATAGCTGCAAAGATAGCAGTTAAGACGGCTATTAGCACTGCAGTTGATCCGGATCCTTTGCCAATGGCATAAAAGATTTTTTCCAACGAAATACCATTTCCTAAATTTTCTGAGGCTTTTTGCCAGCCATCTAAAATAAGTGTTACAGGCATCATTAAAACCATAATAGTCAGTGGTACAATCATATTAATAACTTTGTCTTTTTTGGCAATAGAATGGACGGCTGTCAAGTTTTCTGAAATCATGGGTTTGGCAGTATCCGACAATACTTTTCCTTGTTCCAAGGCTCGTTTTTCGGCTTTTTTCATGGGCCCGATATTCCATTTAAAAAAAATAACAATTATGACCAACAATAAGGCTAAAAACGGATAAAAATTATAACGCATGGCTTTAAATAAAACACCAAATCCATCTTCAAATCCTTGCGTAAGGAGCAATCCTATGATAAAAGCCCCCCAAGCATTAAACGGAATTATAATTGAGGTGGGAGCTGAACTGCTATCGGCAATATAAGCCAGTTTTTCTCGGGGGATATTCAATTTGTCAAATACAGGACGAAAAACAGTTCCTACGGTTAATGAAGAAATACTGGTTTCTACAAAAATTAATACGCCGGTTAACCAGGCAAAAAATTGTATTTTTTTTCGATTTTTATCCAGATGTTCGGGTTGCAGACCTCCTAATTTTTGGTCTATCCAACGGACAAAACCGGAGACGCCGCCGGATTTTTGAATTAAAATAATCAATCCGCCGACCAAGGCACTAAACATAATGGTCTTGGTATTACCGGCATCTTTAAATACATCGACCAGTGCCATTATGGCATCGTAGGTGCCCGAAAACAGATTGCCGTGGTCAATGATAATCCAGCTCAACCAAATACCCAGTAACAGAGAAATGTAAACCTGTTTGGTGCGAATTGCCAATACAATAGCCAGTAAAGGGGGAATGACCGACCAAAAACCGTAATTGTGCATAAATATTGTTTTAGGTAAAAATACGGATTATTTTTGATTCGGTTTATAAGATTTTAGGTTGACCTATTTCAAATGAGAATTTCCATAGTAATGTTATAAAAACGACATGCAAAATAGTCCTATATTTCATTTTCACTTACCGAGCGTTGAAAATGATTGTTTGTAGCTATGGTTACTACGGCGTTTTTGTTCTTGATTAAATGAAGCTGTCTCAAAAGGGTTTTTTATAAATAATTCATATAATAATGAAAATATAAGTTGTTGATTATCAAACATGAGATTCCTCACTTTGTTCGGAATGACAGATAATTCAATCTTTTGAGACAGCCTCATTTAAATATAAACCAATTTGGTTTTATTTAACTTGTTCTGCCGGAACCAATTTATATAGTTTATCGGCAGGTCGTATTTTTTTATTCATTTTAATAGATATAATATCACCTTTTTTGGCAAAAGTGCCCGGTTGATCATTGACATACATTTCTTTAAGATCCATTTCTATAACACCTGTGGTTGGTCCTGTTATCAAAATTTTATCCCCTTGTTTTAAGTCAAAAGCTTCTATTTTAAATTCAGCTACTTGCGCTTTAGGATAGAAATGCCAACCTTTTCCCAAATATATTTTCTTTTGGGTTGCGTGTGATCCGGGAGTTGTCCATTCTCCCAACTTGCGACCTAAATAGTAGCCACTCCAAAAACCACGATTGTAAACACGAGCCAAATCAGTTACCCATTGTTCAACACGCTCTTGCGTAAAATTTCCGTTATACAGGGCATCAATAGCTTCACGATATGTTTTAACTGTTGTAGCGACATATTCGGGAGCACGTCCGCGTCCTTCCAATTTTAAAACATTGACTCCGGCATCTTTAACTTGATCTAAAAAGTCTAATACCATCAAATCCTTTGGAGACATAATATATTCGTTGTCTATTTCCAATTCAATGCCGGACTCTTTATCGATTACTATATAAGGTTTGCGGCAGTTTTGTTTACAAGCGCCACGATTTGCTGATGAATTATAAGTGTGTAAGCTCATATGACACATGCCCGAAACAGCCATACATAATGCTCCATGGCCAAAAATCTCAATTTCGACCAAACGACCCAAAGGGCCTTTTATTTGTTGTTTTTTAATTTGGTCTGTAATATGTTTTACTTGTCTCAAACTTAATTCACGACTCAGAACCATGGTGTCGGCAAAAGTGCTGTAAAATTTTAAAGTCTCTACATTAGTAATATTGATTTGAGTGGAAATATGCACTTCCAAGCCGGCTTCACGCGCCATAAACATGACAGCTTGGTCGGCTACTATCACGGCACTTACACCGGCATCTTTAGCAGCCTTTATAAGTTTTTTGGCTATTAATAAGTCGTGATCGTATACAATGGTATTTAAAGTCAGATAAGAACGGACACCATTTTTCTCACATCTTTGCACTACCTCGGGTAATTCTTCCAACGTAAAGTTTATGCTTGACATGGCCCGCATATTGAGTTGTTCAACTCCAAAATAAACCGAGTCCGCACCATTGTCAATAGCTGCTTGTAAAGCTTCCCAACTGCCTGCAGGCGCCATTAGTTCTATTTTGTTATTTTGTTTTCTCATATTAACTTCATTTTCAAAATGCAAAGATACCAATATTTGCCTGTAAGTATTGGTCTATATATTTGATATTTTTATACCGATAAATTTTTATATCAATAGAACTTATACCAAAACAACATACAAAATAGTCCAAAATATTTTGTATGTCGATTTGGTATTATATGAGGATTTTGTAAAATTAGATTTGTTATCCCGTTTAAAAACTGTAATTTTATAAATTGAAATTTAAAAATTTATTATTATGAAAAAGATTTTTTCAATATGGTTACTTATATTCATTATATTTAACGGTTGGTCTCAATTAGAAAACCATAAAAATTTTACTAACGTAAAAGGTAGTAAATACCAATTTAAAGTCATTAAACACCTTGATGATACGCCTGTCAAAAACCAAAACCGGACAGGAACATGCTGGAGTTTTTCTACACTTTCTTTTTTAGAATCCGAATTATTGCGTAAAGGTAAAGGAGTGCATAATTTATCTGAAATGTGGGTCGCTCGCAATGCTTATTTAGGCAAAGCACGTAATTATCTGCTCAGTGGCGGACATACCAATTTTGATGAAGGGGGAGAAGCACATGATATCCCTTGGGTGATTAACAATTATGGGATTGTTCCCGAATTTGCTTATCCTGGAAAAGCCTATGGTGGTGATATTCATAATCATGCAGAGCTTAATGCCGTATTAAAAGCTATGGTGCAAGCCTTAAATAAAAAACCGCAAAATAATGTTTTAACACCATCTTGGAAAAAAGCCATTGCAGAAACAGTTGATGCCTATTTGGGACAAGTGCCTGATAATACAGAAGATTTTACGTTTACCGTTGACGGAAAAAATTATACTCCTAAAACTTATGCAAAACATTTAGATTTAAATATGGATGATTATGTGGAATTGACCTCTTTTACACACCATCCTTATTATAAAGCCTTTGCTATGGAAATTCCGGATAATTGGCAAATGCATACAACTTATAATATCCCATTGAATGAGTTGCTGCAAATCGCCGAAAATGCTATTATGAAAGGCTATACTTTTGCTTGGGGTGCCGATGTTTCTGAAAGAGGGTTTTCTCACAGAAAAGGTTTGGCTATTGTGCCTCAAGACGAAAGAACCGTACAAAATAGAAAATCGAACGATTTATTTTTTGATGAAAACGGCGAAAAAATACCGAATGCTTTTTACCAACCTGTTAAAGAGAAAAAAATTACGCCGCTAATGCGACAACAAGCCTTTGAAGATGGTCGTACTACCGATGATCACGGGATGCACATAGTTGGTATTGTTAAGGATCAACATGATAATAAATATTTTGTAGTTAAAAATTCTTGGGGTAAAAGCAATCAATTAAACGGTTACTTTTTGGCATCATATCCTTATTTTAAATATAAAACCATAGACATTTTTGTACATAAAGATGCTTTACCGAAAGACTTAAAGAAAAAATTAGATATTAAATAATATAACATATTGACCAAATATATAAACCAATTTGGTATAAGTCATCTTGTATCACGTATGATGTGATACAATAACTTTTATTATATAATATCTTAAAAGTTATAATTTACGGAATGTTATTGAATATTATTAACGTTCTATCTTTCTTATTGCGTTTTTTATTTTGAATTACAGGCTTTTTTGTTTGCAATATTTGGTATAACATAAAATTGTAAAACATTTATAATAATCAAACCAATTGTTGTAACAATATATAAAAACATTATTTTAGATTTATATAAATCCGTAAAAAATATTGGTTAAAAAAAACTAAAAAGTAAACAACAATTTTATTTTGTAGAAAGGAATTAAATAATATAAATAAATTGGGAAAAATTTGTAATTTGCACAATTAATTTATAAGAAATTTAAAGAATATATGAAACGTCATAATTTTTTCCCCTCTACAAAAAAACAAATTACCAAACTTGTATTTTTGTTTACTATATTATTTAGCATCAGCAACTTACAGGCGCAGTTTGAAAACAGTGATTTTCGTGTCATTTATACCCCTACAGATTTAGGGGTAGGTGGCGGAAGTCAAAACAGTGACAATTTAATCACTATACAAGCCAAAAAAAACAGTTTAAAATCTTTAATTGTTAAATTTGACTTACCGGATGGTGTCAATTATGTCCCTGGTAGTGTTGCAATAGTTGATAATAATAACGGTACGGGGAACTATATTATTGCCGAAGATGATATTTCCAATTTAAACGATGTTTCTTTTTCATTAATTAATACTTCGGCAGATAATACATGGGATATCGGTGATTATGTAAAGTTTAAGTTTACTCGTTCTGCAAATTGTGATGCCGTTACTTATAAAGAAACCGGAGGTGTGTTTAAAGACATAGCAGGTTTGTCTTATACAGACACCGATGTAGGTAACCAAACCGCCATTGATACAGATGGTGAAATCGGGAATTATGATTTGTTAGCGGCGTCTTTGTCCATAGAATCCATAGATCCGGTTGTAGGTGTGATTGAAGCGGGATATGTGCATTCAAGAGATATAACTATAGTAAATGGTGGCAATGCCGGTACATCTCAGGCAGTTCATACAGTTGACCTTGGAGCAAGCGTTGTCAATTATAAGCTTTATTACAACGGAACCCAATTAACACCTGATCCTGCCTCAACAGCTTCACATTTAATCTATAATCTGGATATGTCTTCGGCACCGTTTAATGTAGCTACTAGCACCGAAAATGGTAATGGAACTTTTGAAGACGGTGAATCGTTGGTTTTTACAGAATCTTTTGAATTATCAGATTGTGATGACTCTGTTATCTATCATCAAGCGGCATGGGAGTGCCAAACATCTCACCGGGTTTCAGGCAATATTTTGTTTGATATTAATAATCCTGATATAAAAGTTACGATTTTAGAAAACGGTCATGATATATGTGCCACCAATCATATCAAAATTAAAATTGAAAATACCGGAACGGGTACAACTGCCTGGGCAAAAGATGTTTTATTAAACTTAGGATTAGGGTCAAACAATAATTTATTTAATATAGGTTATAACAATAACAACCGTTGGGCATTTGATTGGTATAACACCAAGCAAGTAAGTAATTTTATGGTAAACGGACAAGCCTTTACTATGGATCATTGGGCAAGCACCAATTATGCCAGCCGCGGTTCAGGCTATACTTATGCCATCTTGCCCGATACTCATACTACGGATTTTGACGGAGCAGGAGGTTTTAGTGATGTTGACGGCGATGGTTATTTTGATGATATTGCCCCCGGCGATTCGGTGATATTCGAATATGACTATAATATCAACCAAAGAGACAATTGCGGCACCGCCAGATATGACTATGTTGGTTGGGAACATATTATGTTTAATGCACTGAGTAAAACACAATGTGATAATGTCAGTGAGGTAAAAGGTGTAGATTTGGAATACCGTAATATGATTAGAGATTACAAAGTTCCGACTTTATTAGAATCTGATTCCGATGTCACGGACGGTACCCCTTTTGAGGTTGCCATTAAACCACATTTGTATGCTTCTTTCAGACTCAATGGTCATGCTATGTTAGACCATAGTGCCGATTCGGAGTTTACCGTAAATATTACTGTTCCGGATGGTGTATCACTTTCTGGATCTCCGTCAGGTTTTACACAATCCGGGAATACTATTACCTGGTCAACCACCGAAATTAACAGCTGGTATGTACTTAGCGGTTTGTTTTCAGACGGATTTTTACGTATTCCTTTGGTTTTGGATTGTACAACTTATACGGCAGCAGGTGGCGGATCTACTTTTACCATTGATTATCAAACAAATTTAAAATTAAAAGATGCCAATGGCAATGTTTGTCTCGATCAAGATATACATTGTGGCAGTTTTCCGGTAATTACCCAACATGGTTGTACTCCTGCTTGTAACGGACCCTCCACCACATTATTTGATGCCAAACGAATTACGCCCGGATGGACAGACAATACAATGTCAACACAAGTCAATTTAGATGATGCCGACGCCCAAGGATACGACGTAGATAACTATTTAGCCGGCGATCAAATGGAAATAAAAATAGAAGGACAAATGTCTTCTTCAACTTTTGACAATTTACATTTACGACTTAAATATACAACAGACGGTAACACCTTAGGAGCCGATGACCTACAATTTATATCCGGAACCATATATTACACCGATGGTAATACCGGAACCGATACAGCCATAGAAACACTATCGGCGCCAACGGTTTCCAGTTCGGGAAATGATCATACTGCAGAGTTTGATTTAACGGCAACTCTTGACGGATTAAACAATGTTGTAGAAGATGGCGATACCTTTCACATGGTATTGCATTATAGAATAAACAAAAATCTGCCTAATGTAAACTTGCATCAATTAAGCGGATTTAGAGGCCGTTACTATTCTTTGGATATGTTAGGCAATGAAGTATCTTGTGACGATTGGGGTGACAATGCCAAATATACCTTGGCAAAAGTTGCTTATACGGCCAATTATATGTATCCCAACTATGATTCTTTTAAAAACTGTGAGCACAAATGGCTAACACTATTAGCCGGTGTTTATTCCAATTCGGGCGATATCAATCCCAATGAATTTAGGCCTATTTATAAATGGAATTATTCCGATATTGTTTTACCCGATGGTATTGAACTGATAGATGCCCAATGGTTTAATTATGGCGGAACTTATTTGTTGTCCAATGGAGACATTTCCGTGACACAAACCGGTAATACTTATCATTTTGAACCCGTAAATGTTAATTTAATTGATCATAGAGATACTAATTGGCCGCGAATTAAAATTTTGGTAAAAGGTTCTTGCACAGCCAATGAACTTAATGAACTACCGGTTACAACTTCTATGAATCAATTCCAATATCTTACCGGCGAAGAAGAGGAACTTATCCAATCTCGAACCAATTATTTTTATTATTATCAACCTACTTTTACCATACAACCTGCTGCATCTACAATTTTGGCAGGTAACAGTCCTCAAGTAAACTTCGATTTAAATGTTGTTAATACTTCTAGTGGTAGTGTTGGTTATAACTGGATTTTAGTAGACAATACTAATATTAATGTAACAAGTGCAACCGATATAACCGGAGGTGGTTCAACAGCATTAAATGTCGTTCATAGCGGTGGGCAAACATGGGTTGAAATAGGATCATTAAACAGTAATGAAAGTAAAGATATTAGAATTCAAGCAGAATACAGTTCATGTAGTGATCAAGATGTTAATTTCCTTTTAGGATCTAATTGTGATGCTTATCCCACAAATTATGTAGATGTAGACAATGCATGTTATCATTATCAAACACAAATAACTTTACAACCTTCCAGCGCAGAACTTCAAGGACAAATCATTGAAGAACCAACTACTGAAGTGACCAATTGTGATCCGTTTGATATTAAAATTGAAATCAACTCTGCACAATACGGCACTATTGTTAATCCTCATGTTCATTTTACTATTCCCGGAGGTGTTAATGCTGTCGATATTAATAGTATCCAAATTGAATATCCTGCTAATTCCGGGAACTTGGAAACAGTTAGTTTACCTTTAACTCAAATTTCGGCTGATACTTATGATATTCCTATAACGCACTCCGGATTGGTATCTTATGGAGGATTGCCCGGAACCGGTGAAATGGGCTCAGATGTAAACGGGAGAAAAGTCAATGTTTTATTAAATTTACAGACAACCTGTGATTTTATTTCCAACTCTTCTTTAAAATTTAAATATTTCGGTGATAAAACTTGTGGTGAACCAGCTATTGGAAATGATACACAAAGTATCTCCGATCCAATTTTGATAGACGGTTTAGAACCTCCTTATGATGCTTTTTCGACTATATTTTTACCACATGCCGCTGATGCTGACGGTGCACATATTGATGGGTGTAATACTACTGAACAAATTAGAGTTTCAACTCAAATATCTGCTATAGTAGGACAATCACCTCCTAATACCGGCGACAGTGATTATGGTAAAATTACATTACCTTCCGGCATTTCTTATGTGACGGGATCTTTTAACAGTACCGGGACAAATCCTGTAACTTTAGAATCTGCCTCGGGATCGGTTCTGGTTATTAAATACCCGCAGGGTTTGGGAGACGGAGATACAACCGAATTTACTTTCGATATTTTATCCGATGATACAACTTGCGATGAAAATCAAAATGTAACTTTTATTAACTATATTGAAACCAGTGCTTCTTGTGGTAATACTACATGTAACCATAGTACCATTGCTACAGGAAATACCGCTGAATTATTAGATATTCGCAAACCTTCATTGGTTGAATACGGCATTTCTTCCGCTACTGCTCTTGTTACAAGTGCTTCTACAGAAGTAAATGTTCATTTAAGTCTTCAAAATAATAGTGACATCAATGTGCCTGCCGGCTATACCTATGATATTTATTGTGATGATGGTACAGGCAATCCCTCAGGATCAAGTTTATATAGCGGCACTATCAACCAATCTATTTCAGCCGGCGATACACTTCCGTTAGATATTGATTTTACTACCAATGATTTATGTAATCCAAATAACGGATTATTATTTGTAATGAATCAGAATGCAACAAATTGCTTATGTGATAATATAACGATAAGCATTTCTTTAACCGTAAATAACGATCCTGATCATGACAATGATGGTGTATCGGATTCCATTGATATTGATGATGACAATGATGGAATTGCAGATATAAATGAAAATCCTGATGGATTAAATCCCGACCAAGATGCTGATGGCGATGGTATTCCTTTGTATTTAGATGATGATGATAATGATGTTGCTATTGGTAATGATGACGGCCAAATAGAAAACGGTTTCGATTTTGACGGAGATGGTGTTCCCAATCATTTAGATCTCGATGCCGACAATGACGGTATTTATGATATCGTTGAAGAAATTCACGGTTATCTCGACAACAATCACGACGGTATGACCGATGGAGACGTCGGAAATAATGGTTTGGATAATTCTTTGGAGACCGACGATTCCGCTTCGGCAACAATAAATTATGCTTTATCAAATACCGATGGCACAGGTAACGCCAATT
>Ga0256843_1003069_pt1 | contig 11788 bp, 18 predicted proteins | sample AlvinellametaG_FD_191572 | JGI IMG/M metagenome (GOLD analysis project Ga0256843, IMG submission 191572) | Pompeii worm associated microbial communities from hydrothermal vent at the East Pacific Rise, Pacific Ocean - Alvinella | ecosystem: Host-associated > Annelida > Integument > Unclassified ... | reverse complement strand
TTCTAACTCTTTTTCAAAGTCTTCAATACCATAATGACCTCTACCAACTTTCAATGATTCTTTCAAAAGATCTTCTTGTGAGAAAACTGATTCATTGCTATGTAGATTTTGAGCAGCTATTTCCATAACTTCTTTTGCTGAATATTTAAAGTTAGACTCTTTGCTTCCTTCTCTATCAATCTTTTCTCTTAACTCGTCTAAACCAGTAAGACCTTCTTTTTCATGTTGATTTGCCCAATTTCCGACTAACTCTTCTTTTGACATATCAACTTTTCCTGATTTTGAATTATGTTGAGATACTTCGTCTAATAAACCTTCCGAGCCTTCAAAACCTTGCGTTCTTAAAGCCTCTTTCTCTTTTTCAACTTCAAAATGTCTCTTAGAAAAATTATTGAGAATGTTTTGATCATATCCTGCAATTTCAAAATTACCATTAGACTTATGTTCAATAGAGAATCCAGATTTTTGAAGTTCTTTTGCTAATTCAGATTTATATACGTCTTGTATGAGTTTTTGATTTTTGAATATATCTTCATTACTTAAAGCTTTGAATGAGTCACTCTCTTTGTCATAAGTAATATTCATGATTAAAGAGTGTGTATGAAGAGAAGGATCGGGAGCTTGACCGTCAACGGGACGAGCAGTTGAATGTTTGACTTTTGCAACTGCGATATTCCCTGTATATCTTTCAACTCTTTGATTTTCACCATTTTCGTCTTTTTCATACGCTCTTGTTTTTGCATAGTTTTTTTCTATAAATTCAAGAGCCTTCTCTACTGCTTTATCATGTGCTTCAACAACTCTATCGTCTTCTAAGACAAGAGCAGCATGAGAAACAGACTTTGGAGCAGAAAAAGGTAGATCAATAGCTGCTCTCTTTTTCTCATTTCCTCCGTCTCCAACTAATTGAGCACCAGAATCAGGATCTTTCCCTTCTAATATATTCTTGAACTGCTCTTTTGTCGCAAAACCTTCAAGACCAAGAGCTTCTGCTGTTGTTCCTTGAAATTCAATGTTGTTTCCAGAACCGTCTTCATTGAAGATTGGATCTTTTTCATAGTAATATCTTTGAGCAGTACCTGCTGTGATAACGACTGGTTTCATAATAGAATCCTCCTATATTTTTATGCTGTTATAAGAGGATTTTGAGTTAATTGAAGGAATCAAAAGAAGAAGTTAAAAAATAACTCTCCCTGAAAGGAAGAAGGAGTTTTAAATAACTCTATAAATGTAAAATTCAAATGAAATCATATATACACCTTAATAAAATTTCTTTGTCGCATGGTGCCAGAGCTATATACATAGGTGACACCTGGGAATCTTCTTTAAAAACTCTCAGGTATCACCAGGACATTTGTCCTGGCTTTCATGGAGGTAGTTACACACGAACACTATAAGAAGATTTTTTGGGCTACTCTAAGAAGAATAGCACCAGTGAGTTCTCGAAAATAGAACTCAATGGTAATATCCAAGGAAGGAAGAGGGTGAAGAAGTATTTTGGAGGTACTAAAAAAGAACAAGAAGCTCTTCCAACCTATGTTCTGTTATAGAATGATTGACTTTTTTTCAGAGTTATATACGCTATATGCCCTAAATTCGGACTCAATTTAAAGAAAGAGTCCAATATTTATGACTATTTTATAGTCATAAATCAACCATAGATAGCTTCAATTGCCTGATCAAGAGAATCTATTGGATTATTATTAGATACAATAATCTCTTCTTTATCACCCTCTAATGGAAATATTTCTTCTAAAGCTTTGCTATATTCATAATTAGCTATATACTCTTCAACACTCATACTAGCAATTGGTTCTTTTTCTACACTACTTTCTTTTTTTGCTAAGGTATCTTTATCTTCAACAACTTTTCTACTTTCAATTTCTTTTCTAATTTCTTCTCTTAATAAATGATCGTCAAAATGAGATTCAGGAGAAAGATTATGCTCTATATCTTCTTTATCAAGATTTTCTTGAATATATGATTCGATTGACCACTCTTTTATTTTTCCAACAACTCTAATTCTTAGAGCTTTGCCATTTAGTTTTTTTAACTGAGACTTACCTAAATTAGGAGTCCATGCGTTTGCAATCTTGATAGAGCTTGTCTCTTCAAAATTTACAAATAAACGGTATAAAGTTACAAGGTCTATATTGCTTATAAAACCTTGTGTCAAGTGATTTTCTAAGAAATAGAAAAACTTTTGTTCTAAATCATTTATAATAGCTTCTTGTGCTCCTTCTATGTCAAACTTCATAGTTTCAATAGTCTCAACACCTCTCTCATACAGCCAATTAAAATCTTGTTCTTTTAATTTAGCAGAGATTAGTTGTAATTTTGGAGTTGTGCTCTCAGAGATAATAGTTTTTTCTTCTGTAACCATTGTATTGCAAGCTCTGCTTATATTATAGTCATAAGCAAAAAGATCTTTAATAAAAGAATCTCTCTCTTGTTTTAAACCTGCAATGAAGTCGTCAGTTGTAATACCAAGACTTTCACAAATTTGCGTTAATGTTGTATTACCTGTATTAAAAACTGTATATCTTCTATCTCTCGGAGATATTTGTACTGGTAAACTATTATTACTAAAAAAGATACTATTAAAAAAATTAGAAGACTTACCTGCACCTCCATATTTATTATTAATAGAGATTTCAGAATCTGAGATATAGATTTTTAATTTCTCATATAATGTAGCTGATTCTCTAAAATCTCCTTTAATCTCATTGAAAAGAACAAATAGTTTATTCTCTAATTGACCATTAAATTGGCTTCTTAGTCCTTCATTCTCAACAGTTACAGTATATTTATCAGAAAATAGTGGAGTGATTAGCTGATCCCATAGAACACCCTTTCCTGTACCTTCAATCCCTTTAAATATAATAGCTGTTCTTGTTTTGATTCTTTCATTGATAATTACAGAAAGCCAATTAACAAAATATTCTAAGTAATCCTCTTTCACTAGAAGATTTTTTAAAAGTATGTTAAAATATTTGTACTTTTTCAAGAAAGTAATATTATTGCTTTTGTGCTCACTTGCTCTTTTGAGTGCAAAAGCCTCTGGCTCTTCAAAGAAGTTGAAATATTTCTCTCCGTGTTCTTCATAAAAACCACCTGATTTTGTAGGATCAAATACACAGATATAAACTGGTAATTCTTCCACAATATGTTTTCCTTTAACTAAATAATTAACTAATTCGTAAGATTTTTTAATTGCAGCTTTTTCTTTATAAAAAGACAACTTCTTTGTTCTGAGATTTTGATATACATATCTATCAAAAGATATGTCATAGAACATAATATCTGTATCAGTTAAGTGTCCTGTTCTCGCTCTAATTAAAAGTTCTGCTTGTTCTCCTGTAAATTTCATGATATACCTCCACATTTTTTTATTTCTTTATTATTTGATTCCAATGAGTTAATATAAGACTGTAAAGCACTTTCTATAAAAGAACTTCTACTTACATTGAAACCTTCTGATTGATAATAATCTAAAATAGAATGAATTCTATTTAGTGTGTTCTCATTTATAGTCACACTAATAGCTTTTGTCTTATTAGCTTTCTGTTTAGAACAAAAATTAATAAGAGAGTTTTCTTGATTATTATTTTCTCTTTCTTCTTTGTTATAAGAAGATCTAATAAGATATTGTAAGACCTTTGATTTAGTTGAGTTATTTTTGTCTGCTATGTCTTCCAAAAACATATTCAAGTCATGATCTAACGTTATACTTATTTTATCTTTGTTTGTTTTTTTTTCTAAAATATTAAAATCTATTTGCATTTTGTGCCTCCATAATTTTTTGATTTCTTTTATATGTTATATATGGCTAAAATAAAATTCAGCATATAAAACATAATAATTTCCATACATAACTATTTTATAGTCAAAAAAGTATTTGACTTATATATGATTTATTTAATGAAATATTAAATAGTCATATATGGATAAAAGTATTGTAACATATTTTATCCTACTTTTTACTACTTTTTTTCTCTTTTTTTAGTAATTTTTGTCTATTTTGACTCATTTTGATACAAATATTGAAAAAGTAACAACCTGTTACCCTTATGTTGTTACCTTTTGCAAAAGCCGATAAGATCGCATAAAGTGAGTAAAAAATGAAGGAAATTTTAGAGGTAACAACCTGCTCGCAAAAACTATTCTATATAGTTATAATATAAATGTATAAAAGGTAGGATATTTATATGATACTTTTAAGTATTTTTATTTTTATGTTGTTACCTTGTTACCTTGTTACCTTTATTTATAGATTTAACGTATTTATGGGCTTTTTTGTAAATTAAAAAAGGTAACACCATTGCACTTACACTTGTTACCTCGTTACTTTATAGTGTTACCTTTGATAGAATTTATTTTTCTACATTCTAAGAATAAGAGTTTAAAACTTTTTGTAATTTGTTAAACATTTAGGTGATACTTCTACGCACATTTGGCTTTTTTTTCTTCTCAAAATCTGCGATCTTATTGAGGTTTTTTGGAAAGTGATTTTCGGCTTAATAAGCTCAAAATTTTTAGAATTTCGACCCTGTTCTTTCTTTGAAATTTATGTAAAGGTTTAAGAACTTACGCTTTAAATCTGTTAAAAATATATGAACAGTCTAAGACATTCTTGGGATAGAAGGGTTGAACCCTTTTTCATTGACTTCACTGTAAAGAATAAATAGATCTGTATATTTGACTTTAAATGAATTTAGTTGGAGTGTTTACAACTACTTCATTCATATCACATTACCTATCAGAAGAGCTTAGAATGGATATTTAAAGAGGAAAGAATATTATTAATTTCTCTTCCAAAGAAAAAAGAAATAAAAAACTTTTCAAATTGTGTTAAACATTTTGAGGATTTTTGTTCTAGCCCTCTATAACAGAGTATAAAAAAACAAATTGGAGGTACAGAATAATGAAAAACTACATAACAATAAAATATAGAGGAGGTTCACATGATTGGTAATAAAGATATTATAAATTACTATAAAATTGCAAGAAGCACTTTCTACGATTGGGAAAGTAAAGCACCAGGGATTAAAGACTTTTTAAAAGCTCTTTACTATGTAAATAGTTACAATATGACTTTATCAGATATTAACAGTATAAAGAGTTTAGTTGAACCAAAGTTTCAACCGAAAGGTGAAGATAGAGAAGTAGAACATGAAAAATATTTATCTAAGCTGCATGATCTTAGAAATAAGGTTCAAGAGAGATTAAATAAAGCGAAAGAGTATGAAGCGTTTTTATCTCAAAGAAGTTTTAACAAATTAGAAGAAGCTATGCAGCTTTATTCTTTATCTTTAACAGATAAACAATTTAAAGGCTTAACTCTTATCCTAGAAGGATAAAGAGGGAGAATTATCTCTCCCTTTCTTGTTCAAATTCTTGAACTCTTTTAGATTGAGATTCTTCAACACCTTCGTCAAAAGCCTCAGAAATTTCATTTCCCCAATTAGATAATTCAGAATCTAATGCTTTATTTAATTCTTCAAGAGCTGCTTGCTCAGATAAGAATTCTTGATTAATTTCATTTTCAAAAGCTTTCACTTCTAGCTCACGCTCATTTTCAAATGCTGCATGAAGATCGTCTCCGAACTCGTCTGATTTTATATCGTGTTGATACATACCAAAGTTATTTCCTTCGAGTGAAACAGAAAAACCCTCATTCGCTTCATAATCACCTTCCATTGCATTTGTAATTATTTCAGAGAGTCTTGCTTTATCTTCTTGTGTCAGATCTTCTCTATTTGACTGAACTTCAAACTCCATAGTATTTGTATCTATTCTTGAATTTACTAGCATTATATGCCTCCTATATGTTTTATTTGTCTTAAGACCACTTGTTATAGGAAGATTTTTAGAAATACATTTTCTTTTTGTTAAACTTAAAGAAAAAGGAGTTCACCATGGAAATATTCTACATAATCTCATTTTCTGTAATTATCATTGCTAATTACTTTATCTATAAAGATATTCAAAGACTTACTGAAAAACTTAAAGAAAAATCTCTCTAACCTTCATTTTTTTTGTTCTAGCCTCTTATAACAAGACATACAAAAACCTGGAGGTACAGAACAATGAAAAAATCTTACGTATATTTACTAATCAATCATAATAGAACAGTATTTAAAATCGGAACTACAAACAACTTAGAAGTGAGAATAAGACACTTAAAATATTTTTGGGGTGATTTTAAATTACATGACTCATTCGCAATAGAGTGTGACTCTTCTTACTCTTTTAAACTTGAATCACTTTTGAAAAATTTAGCAGCAGATCATAAATTTGAATTCAAAGGTGAAGACAAAGAAAAAAACGGAGCACATGAATTTTTTAAGATTGAGATCCTAAACGACTTAAAAAGTTTCATAGAAGATCAACTTATGTCTTTTAAAAAAGATATTAAATTGATTGAAATCAAAGAAGTTCAAAAAAAGATAAGAAAATGTTAAACATTTTGATTTTTTTTAAAACTTCTTCTTATAACAGAGTGTAGCAGAAAGACAAGGTGTCGCTAAAAGCGATTAACAAAATTTTAAAAAACAATAGAGAGGTAAGGAACAATGAAAAGACTAAAATCAATACTATTAGAAGACTTAGAGAACTTAAATAAAGAAGACAAAATAATTCACGGTGCTCATTTAAAAGAGTTAATCAAACAAGCACGTACAATGAAAGAGTTGAACAAAATCAGACTAACACTTGACGTACTTTTAAACAGAGACATAGAAATGGCAGCGTAGGGAGGATAGGATCATGAAAAAGTATTTAACTTTAATCCCATGGATAGTAGCAATTATTTTTACGGTGACTTATATTGCAGTCTTACCGTCACATACAACTCACAAGAATATAAAATTAGAAAAGATACAAGAGAATAAGTTGTCTTGATTTTATATTTCTTTGAATAAGAAGGGATTGAACCCTTCTCAATTATTTAAAGTTTAAAGAGAAATAGTCCAGGAATTTTCTCTTTAAGATAAACAACTTTTAAATTTAAAGAACCTCTTTTAAATAATGTATTTTTATTTTCAGAAAAAACTTTAGGATTAAAATGTTTATAACCTTTAAGTCCTATATATTTATCAAAACTTTCTTTTGTATTTAATGGGAAACCAACTAAATTATTAGTTCCTTCATTTACAATAGCCATATATCTATACCCATTTTGTTTTCCAAAATTTTTTGCAATAGCTAAACCACGATCAAAAACAATGATAGCTCCTTTTGTTGAATTATCAGCATATTTGTAATATTCTCTTAAAGAATAAAAAGTATAAATATTCTTATTAACACTTACTTCAAATTCTTTTGAAATATTTTCTGGAACTTTTACTCTTTTAAAAGAACTTCCACAACCACTTAAACCAATTGCAACTAATGCAATCATTAAAATATATACAATTTTTTTCATAGGTAAATCCTTCTATTTATTTTTTAAAATTTTGTGAATCTCTTCTTCACTCAATGAAGGGTGTTTATCACCTACAAAAAATACTGCTTTCAACTCGCCTGTATCACCAATTTTTCTAATCAGTATATATTGTTGATCTGCATAAAAGTCCATGACGTATGGATCTAAGAAAGAAACCAATACTCCTAATGCAGCACCACTACCTACATACTTAGCACCTTCTCCAAGAGAATTCGCAGCTAATGCTGCCGCACCTTGACTCGCTCCTTCTGCTGCACCTACAACTCCATTAGCTAACATGTTATTAGCTTCAACTCTTGCCTTTGAATAGTCAGCAAGTGTTCCAAAGAAAATTTCTTTCTCTTGTCCATTAACTTCCGCAGTTTTAGTTACGAAAATTTCATAGTCTGCCATTAATGCAGACGCACTTATTAAAAATAAAAACATAGCTGTTTTAAAATTTTTCATTCTTTCTCCTAAAAATAGTTATTCAATTATACTTCTTGAAAACTTAAAAGTTTGAAAAAAATATTGTTAAATTTTGATAAATATGAATGCCCTGATTTTATATCTTCTTTGGAAAGAAGGGTTGCACCCTTCTTCATTTCCTCAACAGTCTAAGCGAATCTATAAGAATAAAATTTTTCAAAAGAATTTAGAAATTTTGTTAAACATTTTGATTTTTTTTAAAACTCAGCCCTATAACAGAGTATAAGAAAACAAATTGGAGGTACAGAACAATGGAAGCACAAGTATTAACACTAGGAATTATAATCACTACATTCGGATCAGCATTTATCTATTTCATTAATCATGGAATAGCTGCAAGATTCTAAAAAAGAATTTGTAAATTTAGCTCTCAAAGTTTACAAATTTCTATATTGGTGTCTATAACATAGAGTAAGAGAAGAAAGAGACAAGGTGTCGCTCAAAGCGATTAACAAATTATAAAAAACATACAGGAGAAATACCATGGAAGTAACATATTTAAACTTAGCAATCGTAGCAGGAATAGTGGGAACAACAGGAACTTTATTTATTAAATATAAATTGTCACAAGTGTTAGCTTCACTTTAACAAGCAACCTTTACATAAAAAATAAACGCACAAATCATTTCACATTTTTTATTCAAGGATTCATAGAGCTCTCCAAACAAAGAGAGTTCTATTGAGTTCTTTTAAAAGTTTCTCAAAATGTTAAACAAATTGGAGGTAGAGAACAATGGAAACATTATCAATTTTAGAGAATGGGATAAGAGAAGATATTTTAACTTGTACAGTAAACAGTAAACACGTTGAGATTTACAACTATGAAGGGAAAAGATATTTAGTTAGTTATCTTTCAAATGTAATCAATCAAGTTAAAAAAATAGACTACAACTCTTTACAAGCTATTGAGATAAATCAATTCATTGAAAATGAAATTGAGGACGCTGTAAACAATTTAAAAGAGTGTCATGCCGTATTAAGACTTTATAACAGTTTCTTTTCAGAGAAGTCGTTAAAAGATTTCAACGAAAACGTTAAACAAGCTGAATATTTTGAAAATCCATTCCTATAACTAAGAGGAAAAAATGATTTTAGGTGTCGCAAAAGCGATTAATAAATTATAAAACACATAGGAGGATAAAACTATGGAAACATTAAAAAACGAAGCAGGTGAACTTGGAAAATCATTTTATGTATATCTTACATATATCTCAGAGTTCGTAGAGACTCCAGAATATTACACAGAGGAAGAGATAGAAGAAGGTGAGGATCTTTTAAAAAGATTTAAAGATCTTTTAGAGCAAATGAAGTTTCAAAAGTCAGACGGATATATGAAAAAAGAAGCAGAACGTTTATATCTTTTTCTGCAAGACGAAAACATTTCATTCAAAGATATGTCAGATAAAGATTTAATTGAGTTCTGTAAAGAGAGAGGAATTGATCAAGTCTTTTTAACGTATTCAGATCTTAAAGAGTCTTGGAATGAATGGAGTGAGTCTGATCCAATTGTCGTTTCAATTATCAAGCAGGTTAAAAAAATGTTTGAAGGAGAAGAGTCATGAAGATTATTGAAGAAAGAAATAAAATTATTGTGGAAGGAAAAGTTAGAAACAAGTTAGAGACGCAAGAGATTGTAAGTTGTATAGAGAGAAATAAAAGTCATTCTTTTATAGAACTTTATCTAAAAGATTCTCTTGCCGTTCTGTCAGATCTTTTAATTTATTTAGTAAGAGTAAAAGATAAGGATCTTCATATAACTTTGCACGTTGGTAATGAAAAGTTGTTTCAATTTTTAAGAAATTCTAAATTAGCAGACGGAATTCAAGTAAGAAAGATTGTAAATCATTCATAGAGAATTGTTGAGTTCATTTCTCTATCAAAATTTTAATCCTTAATCAAGAATAAGATCAAAACGAGAAGACGTCAGTCTTCTCTTCCCAAGAAAATAATCACAAAAGTAAGTAAGCATAAGAGATAAGATCAAGAGAGAAAAATTCAATCAAGTAGAATTTTTTTAAAATAATAATTAAGGAGGGCACTATACGCCCATTTCGGTTAAACCGAAACGTGGAATAGTGCCTATTTTGTGGGTTTAACCCACTTCATAAGTTTAACCTTCTCGTTTAACCACCTAATTAAACTTTTCTCTTTCTTGCGAAGAGATCTTACTAAAAGTGGTTTAACTCAAATCTTTCAAAAAAAGTGCAAAATCATTGGACTATTTTCATGAATTTAGTCCAAATTTAACTCTTTGTAGAACTTTCTTCCTTGTTTAACAAATTAACTTCTACAACATAACAAGCAAATTAACAAAGGTGTCACATGAAAAGACCTTCACTCAAAAATAGAAGGCAAAAAAAAAATCAAACCTAGGAGGTGAATTATGGTTGAAGAAATCATTTTTGGAGCATTAGTATTCGTGCCAATAATCGGCATTTACAAATTTTTAGAATTAAAAGAACAAGGAGGAAGACAATGAATGTAAAAGATCCAGAGAATAGAAAATCCAGTTTTATAGGATTTAGAGTTTTAGATTTAGAAAGGTATGAAATGGAACTTGAAGCAGAGAAATTAAATTTATCTCTATCAAGCTTTATTAGATTATCAGTAACTGAGTTTATTAAATCTCAAAGAGAAACCAATCAAAAGAAAGGAGGTGAGTCATGAAAGATTTTATAGGTTTTAAAATTGATAGAGACTTAAAAACCGAATGGGAAGAAAGAGCAATGGAAAATGGTTTAAGCCTTTCTGATTTTATCAGACAAGCAGTTGAAGGTGAATTAAATAAGGAAGGCGTTTCAAAAAAAGATCTTGAGATACTTGAAAAAAAGATTTCAATTATCGGTAATAGACTTGAAAAAAGAATTACAAAGTTTGAAGGAAATGTAGAAGACGCTTTTAAAGTATTCGGAAAGAAACTTGGGAAAAACATTGGAGAGACTCTCTTACCGATAAGTCAAAGAAAAGAGAAAAGAGTTGAAGTTTCTTCTTCAAAGAAAAAAGTAATCAAGACAAATTCAAAAGGGATTAAGTGGGAACAGATTGAAAAGCCTACAAACATTAAAGTAATTATGGAAGCAATGAATCCATTCTTCTTGCCAGGCGATTGGGTCAAAATAAAAGAGGACAAGAAAATTGTTGAGGCAGAGGTTGTTAAATTCGACAACGTTTCTCTTTTAACTCTAAAAGACAAGCATGGAAAAGTTTTCCGTTTTGATATTTACTACAACAACAATTATGAAAGACTTTTAGAAATTTGGAGAAGAATTTAAACATTTTTACTTTTTTTGAAATTCGTTCTTATAACAGTTAAACAAATTGGAGGTGTCGCAGAAGCGATTAACAGTAGAAAGGAAACTTTCTTATAAAAAAAACAAACCAGGAGAAATACCATGAAAAAATTAATCACAACATTATCAATAGCAGCAGCATTAGCAACAGGAGCATTTGCAACAGAGAACACAACAAAAGCACCAGAAGATACAACAAAAGTAACAAAGAATAACCTTTTTGAAAAGTTACTTGAAAAATCAATGAAGTCTCATAAAGAAAAAGATTCAGGCATTTTAGAAACTTTATCTGAAATGAAATCTCATACAGGTGTAACTGTCTTTGCAGGAACAGGTGAAATCTATGGAAACATTAATCAAGTTGTAAAAGGAACAGTTGGCTTTCTATTACCAGATAATAAGACACTGTTATCTTTAACTGGATCTTATACAGAAGATTCTTATGACATAACTTATGCAGCAACAACTGAACTAGACTACTTTAATTTAAGTTCAATAGGTCTTCCAACAGGATTGTCTTTAAGTGGAGGAGCTTCTTTACAGTATGCAAACTTTCAATACGACACAACAACTACAACTTATA
>Ga0256843_1003068_pt1 | contig 11790 bp, 10 predicted proteins | sample AlvinellametaG_FD_191572 | JGI IMG/M metagenome (GOLD analysis project Ga0256843, IMG submission 191572) | Pompeii worm associated microbial communities from hydrothermal vent at the East Pacific Rise, Pacific Ocean - Alvinella | ecosystem: Host-associated > Annelida > Integument > Unclassified ... | reverse complement strand
TTTGTATTTACTTATTAATAAAACTATTTAAAGACATTACATGAGTGATTTACAATTAGCAAAATTATTATTTTATTTTAATAAAATTGAAATACTTTTACGTCAAAAAGGTGGTACTGGTGAAAGCCTTAGTGATGTAATAAAAAGCTTTGATAGTGATTTAAAGTCTTTAGATAAATATATTACTTTTACAAAAGAGATTGGACATAAATATTATTATGATTCAGATGATGATAGGTATTATCTAAAAGATGACTATAGTAGTTCTCTAAAAGAAGAAGCAAAATATAATAAATACAAAAAAAATATTCGTCAATATTATGAAAATAAAGAAAATATTTTAGATGGATTTTACACTACTCTAAGAGAAATTGCTCATGAAAGAAATCAGATATTACATGATTTTAATTATGAATTATTAAATTATAATAATTTGGAAATAAGATGTAAAGAAGCTATTTCTTATCTAGAATATGAAGAAATACCTTCTTATATTACAGAGTATAAACCATATTATAATAAAATTCAAATGCTTTTTGCATATATTTTAATTATTATTTTTTCATTATTTATATTTTGCCAAATAGAAAATAAAGAGTATTGTGATATAAAATATTTTCAAAAAACACTAAATACCTCTACATATATAACTAATACAATAAAAGATAATAGCCAATATTATTATGTAATATCAAATGCATTAAATATTAGAGAAAAGCCTTCTAGTAAGAGTAAAAAAGTAGGTATAATTTATAAAAATGATTATGTTTGCATAACTAAATCACATAAAAATTGGGCATATATTAAAAATAAAGGTTGGGTATTTAAAAAATACTTATCCAAACAAAAGGATAAATAGTGAAAAAACTATTTAAAAACTTACTAGATAACTTTTATATACAACTAGCAGGTCTTCTTGCTATGTTTTTAAGTCCTGTTGCAGATGCTATTGGTGGAAGCAATGCTTTTTGGTATCTTTTTAGTACTCTAATTTTATTATTTATATTTGGAATTTTTGATGAAATTAAAAAAAATAAAATCATGACACAGGATACTGTTCATATACCAATAGTAATAAAAGTTGATAATGGTCCTGATACTAAATATGTATTACATAATTTAATAGAAAAAATAGAAGAAAAAATAAATTTATCAAATTATGAAGATATACTTAAAAAGTATTATTCTATAAATTTGGAAACTTTAATTTTTGAATATAATGGTTCAATATATGAGTTTGATAGACTTATAAATTTTACAAGGATTATAAAATATAAAGTTAATCAAATAGAAAAAGAATTAAATGGAAGAGTGAAATTTCATATAGCTTATTTTAAAAGACCATCTGTAGGATTTATACTTGGAACCATTTTTAGAACTGAAGCAATTATTGTATATCAAAATAATGATTATGAAAATAGATTTTATCCAGTATTAGATATAAATAGTAGAAAATATAAAGAAAACACTAATATTATTAATAATTATGAAATTAAAAAAGATCTACTAGATACAAATGAAAAAAGTATATTATTAGTATTAAATATCGCAAGTCATTTAGTAAATATAAATGCTAAAAATTTAAAAAGCTATAAAAATAAAATTATTTTAACAGCAAAAAGTAATGGTTCTATACCATATGATAGTGATTGGATAGATTACTCAAGAGAAATATATAGTATAATTAATCAACTACAAACTGAATTTAATCATATAATTATAGCTCATTCTATGCCAGAATCTCTTGCTATTACCCTAGGAATGGCTCTTGAAAACTACTGGAATATTACAATAACACAATATGAAAATGAAGATTATAAAGAAGTTTATAAGATGAATAAAATTAAATATTATTAAAAATCTTATATTGTTATTTTAAAACAAGCACCTTTATAAGTTTGGTTTTCAAATTCAAACTCTTTATTACTTACTTCAATATTACCTTTCATATTATCTACTATTAGGTTATAACACATATGTAATCCAAGACCAGTACCTTGTGCTTGGTGTTTAGTAGTAAAATATGGTTCAAATACTTTATTTATAATATCATCAGGTATTCCACCTGCACTATCTTGAATAGTTATTTCTACTTTATTTTCTATTTTTATTGCACTTATTATAAATATTTTATTTTCTATATTATTATCATCAAAAGCATCTTTTGTATTATTAAATAGATTTATCAATGCTTGTATCATACTATTTACAGAACATTCTATTTCTATATTAGGTTCTATATTATTTTTATAAATAATATTATCACTTTCAATTGTATATTGAATTAGATTTTCAAATTTATTAATAATTTCAGATAATTTATTTTTAAGTATCTCTTCTTCTGTAGAAGAATAATTTCTAAAATCATCAATAGTTTTAGATAACATTTGAGCATTATTATTTATATTGTTACAAGCTTTTGTTAAAAATTCACTATTTATAATGCCCATATCATTTTGCATAAGTATTCCTGTAGCAGAAGTAGATATTACAGATAATGGCTGTCTCCACTGATGAGAAATATTTGTAATCATCTCACCCATAGATGCTAATTTTTCAGTTTGCATTAAAATTTTATGTTGAAATTGAACCTTTTTAGTATTTGTAATATTATGACCTATTGATATGTACCCTACTTTTTGACCAGATGAATCATATTCAGGATAAATAATAGTACTAATCCAATAAATATTACCATTTTTAGATATATTTTGGATTTCACCTTTAAAAGTCTCATTGTTTGTAATTGTTTTCCATAATTGATCATAAATCTTACTATCCATATTTTTACTTTTAATGATATTGTGTTTTTTACCTATTAGTTCTTCTTTTGAGAATTGTGAAATTTTACAAAAAGCATCTGATACTTCTATAATATTTCCATCTAAATCTGTTTTTGAATAAATAATATGATCACTATATATTTGTAAATTATCTTTTAGCTTTTTACTTAAATCTTTTAATACTTTATTTTTATGAGTTTTTAGTTTTAAATCATTTTTTATATCTTGTTTTGATTTTAATCCCTTATAAAATATAATAAGAACTATAATCATAATAACAAATAATAAAGAGATAATAATAAACATATTTTTATTTTTTTGAATAATATAATCATCTTTTGTTGTTATACTTAAAAATCCAATATTTTTATTTGTTACTGGATTATTTAGTAATATAAAAGTAATTAATTCATCATTGTTATATATAGAAAAATCTTTTTTATTATTTAATTCTTTATTTATTTCTTTTAATAATTTTGTATCTATTTTATTACTTTTTAGATTTATTTCTTTTATATATTTTGATATTGATTTTTCTATTAAAAAATTATCAAAAATGCTTTTTTCATATTCATCTTTTTTATTTACAACATTTTTATTAATATATAAAACACATTTCATTCTATAATTTTTATTTAATTCTTTAACAAATAACAATGCACCAAATGATATTTCTACACTTCCTATATGCTTATTTTGTTTATTAAATACAGGATATACATACCTAAAACCATTAAACATCTTGCCATTTTCAAAACCATCTATTGGCATTTTATATTGATTTACATATTTTATTGTTGGTCTTATATCACTAAGATTATCTCCATACTTATCAGGACTATGCATTCTTAAAAAACTTTCATTATTTACTAAATGAAAATGTAGTTGTTTTACATTAAATTTTCTAAGTTTTACATAATCACTATTTAATAATGACTTTAATTTTTCTCTATCTTTTTGCTCAAAAGCATTTAATATATCATCTCTTTTAATTAGTGCATTAAATACAATATCAGAAAATTCTTTATGCATATTATAAGTTGCTTTATATTTTAAATAAATATCATCTGTTTTTTCTATTTTATGATTTGTAATTGCATTATTTTTTATATTTAAAACAATATTGTAAATAAATAATATTAATACTAAAAATAGTATAAAGAAATATCTTTTCATAATTTATCTTTTTGAATATTTTTTTATATTTTCTAATCTTTGTTCTATTTGTGGATGTGTTCGTAGTATATCACCAAGAAATCCAACAAAACCAAAAGTTTTATAATCATCATTTAATGATAACTGTTCTTGTGGAATATTTCCAAGTTTTGCCAATGCATAATAAATGTTATTTGCACCATCTAAATCCACAGCACCCTCATCTGCTTTGTATTCTCTTACTCTACTATACCACATAAGTACAATATTTGCTAAAAAACTAAATACTACATTTAGTACAAGACTAATCATATAATAACTAGCTCCACCACCTCTATTGTTATTTCTTGATAGAAGACCAGCAATAACTCTTGAAGCAAACATTACAAATGTATTTATAACACCTTGCATAAGTGTCATAGTAATCATATCACCATTTTTAACATGAGTCATTTCATGTGCTAATACACCACTTATTTCATCTTTATTCATAAGTTCAATAAGACCAGTGCTAACAGCAACTAAAGCATTATTTCTATCTCTTCCTGTAGCAAAAGCATTTGGTGGTGCATCAAAAATACCAACATCAGGCATACCAAGTCCTGCATCTTTAGCTTGTCTTGCAATAGTATTTACTAACCATCGTTCAAATTCAGTACTTGGATGTTCAATTATCCTTACATTCATACCTTTTATTGCCATACTTTTTGACATAAATAGAGAAAAGAAACTTCCCCCAAAACCAAATAATGCAGACATAGCAAAAATACCAAGCATTGAACTACTATTTATATTTATACCAAAAAAAGCACCTAATATAAATAATACAATATATAATGAAACCATAACAGCTAAATTCATAACAATTAACATAACCATTGACATAACAATCTCCAAAATTAAATAATTTTATTAAAGTATATCATTATATCATAAAATTATAAAACTATTAAATTTATCAAGTTTTAGATATAATCGCGAAAATATAAATAAGGAATAAAATTGTTAAATTTTAAAGAGACTTTAATAGGTTCAAGTGCAAAAAATGACATTCTATCTGGATTAGTTGTTGCTGTTGCTCTTGTACCTGAAGCTATTGCATTTAGTTTTATAGCTCAAGTTAGTCCAATAGTTGGATTATATGCTGCATTTATACTTGGACTTATTACTGCTATTATGGGTGGAAAACCAGGTATGATTAGTGGTGCTACTGGTGCTGTTGCTATTGTACTTGTTGGAGTTAGTATTGCTAGTAAAGAGATACTAATATCTCAAGGCTTAAGTGGTGAAGCACTAAGCTTTGGTATAGTTCAATATATTACATTAACAGCTATTGTTGCTGGTATTATACAAATCACAATTGGGGCACTTAAACTTGGAAAATTTATTAGACTTGTTCCAACTCCAGCACTACATGGATTTGTAAATGGACTTGCAATTGTAATTGCAATGAGTCAATTAAAGTTCTTAGATGGTGCAGGAACTATTATGTATATAATTATTATTGGTACTATGCTTACTATGTATCTACTTCCAAAAATCACTTCTGCTGTTCCATCTGGATTGGTTGCTATTATAGTATTTACTACAGCTACATACTATATGAACCTAGATACTAAACTTGTAGGTGATTTAGCTAGTCTTACTGAGTTTAAAGGTATGCTTCCATCATTTCATATACCAGATGTTATATTAGACTTTGAAGCATTTAAACTTATTCTTCCATATGCTGTAATTGTTGCTCTTGTTGGTATTATTGAATCACTTTTAACACTTAGTGTATTAGATGAAATATCAGGAAAAAGAGGTAGTGCAAATCAAGAATGTATAGCTCAAGGATGTGGAAATATCACTTGTGGATTTTTTGGAGCAATGCCTGGTTGTGCAATGATTGGTCAAAGTATTATCAACTATACTAGTGGTGGTTGGGGTAGATTATCTGGTATAACAGCTGCTCTTGGACTTATAGCTTTAGTATCACTTATGACTGATTTATTAAATATAATCCCTGTAGCTATTTTAGTAGGTATTATGTGGATGGTTTCTATTGGTACATTTGAATGGAGTAGTTTTGCAAGAATTACAAAAATGCCAAAAAGTGATGCTTTTGTATTAGTTAGTGTAACAGCTATTACTATTGTTGCTGATTTAGCTATTGCTGTTATTAGTGGGGTTATTATATCTGCACTTGTATTTGCTTGGAAACATGCAAAAGTTGTTGCAAGAACACATATCGAAGATGATGGTGTAAAAGTATATGATTTTGATGGTCCATTATTTTTTGGAAGTGTAACTGCATTTAATGAGCAATTTGATATAAATAATGACCCAAAAAATATTGTTCTTGATTTTAAAGATGCTAGAGTTATGGATATTAGTGGTGTTGAAGCTATTGATGCTATTACTAAAAAATACCTAGAAGCAGGTAAAAATATAAAAATAAGACATCTAAGTAATGAGTGTAAAGATATTATGACAAATGCAAAGCAATTTTGTACATTTGAAGAAGATGATCCTAAATATAAAGTTGCATATGATTATTAATCATATCTAATTTATAATCATAAAAAAAGGGTTCGCAAAATTGCGAACCCTTTTTTATTTGTATAAATATTTTATAATCTATTTAAACAATTTAAATCAGCATATGCAACTTCAAGTCTTTCTATAAGTGATTCTTGTCCTGCTCTTAACCAAACTCTTGGATCATAGTATTTTTTATTTGGTTTATCTTCACCTTCTGGGTTACCAATTTGACCTTGTAAATAATCGTGATTTTTAGCTTCAAATTTTCTTACACCATCCCAAAATGCCCATTGAGTATCTGTATCAATATTCATTTTAATTACACCATAAGATATTGCTTCTTGAATCTCCTCTTTAGTACTTCCACTACCACCATGAAATACAAAGTTTACTGGTTTTTCACCACAGTTTAATTCTGCAGTAATATGTTTTTGAGAATCATCTAATATTTTTGGAGTTAATACAACATTTCCTGGTTTATATACACCATGTACATTTCCAAATGATGCAGCTATTGTAAAGTTTTCTCCAACTTCACTAAGTCTATTATGAGCATATAATACTTCACTTGGTTGTGTATATAATAAAGAGTTATCTACATCAGTATTATCAACACCATCTTCTTCACCACCTGTAATACCAAGCTCTATTTCAATCATAATATCAAGTTCATTCATCTTTTTAAAGTACTCAACACAAGTATCCATATTTTGTTCTAAAGGCTCTTCACTTAAATCTAACATATGAGATGTATAAAGTGGTCTTCCTGTTGCTTTAAAATGTAACTCACTAGCTTCAATAAGTGCATCTATCCAAGGTAAAAGTTTTCTTGCTGCATGATCTGTATGTAATATAACAGGAACTCCATAAGCTTCTGCCATCATATGTATATGTTGAGCTCCACTTACAGCACCTAAAATTGATGCATTTTTAGCTTTACAACCTTTCCCTGCAAAAAATGTAGATCCACCATTTGAAAATTGTAAAATTATAGGAGAATTTACTTTTGCAGCTGCTTCTAATACACCATTGATACTTTCAGTGTTTACAATATTAACAGCTGGTATTGCAAAATTATGTTCTTTTGCCCAATCAAATACTTTTTTTGCTTGAGTTCCTGTAAGAACTCCTGGTTTTACTATACTTAAAATACTCATTATTATCCTTATTTATATATTATTTTTGCTTTTTTTGATTCACTTTTGATTAATGAATCTACTTTTTGTTTAAATTTATTTTGAACTAAAAATGTTTTTATATCATTTTTAATTTTATCAAAAGATATACTAGAAGGAGCTTTTTTATCTTCTAAATAAATAACATGATAACCAAATTGTGTTTTTACTGGTGTCTTTGTAATTGTACCTCTTTTTAAAGCACCTGTTGCTTTTGAAAATTCAGATACCATTCTATCTTTTGGAAACCAACCTAAATCTCCACCATTTTTTCCTGATGGTCCTGTTGATTTTTCTTTTGCAAGTTTTGCAAAATCAGATTTAAGGTTTTTACTTTTACTTAATTTATTTATAATATCTTGTGCTTCTTTTTTAGTTTTAACTAAAATATGTCTAGCTTTATATTGTTCTGGTTGCATAAATCTTGATTTATTATCATTATAATATTTTTTTGCTTCGCTATCAGATATTTTAGTTTTTTTCATCTCTTTTTGCATCCAAATTTGCATAGCAAGTTCTTCTTTTATATTTTCAATTGTACTTTTTAGTGTTGATTTATAAATTTTATCATTTACAACATCACTATTTAATGCAACTGAACTAAGTAATTTTTTATCTACTAAACCTTTTAAGATATTTTTTTGTGTCTCTTTAGGTAGTGTTTCAAAATCAACTTGTGGATTTTTTACAACTAGTGCTATATCAGCACCTGTTATTGCTTTTCCATTTACTGTTGCATATACTTTTTGTACATCAAGAGCCATTGCAGTTGATGAACTTAAAATAAGTGCAGCAGACAAACTAAGAATAGATTTTTTTATCATTATAATAACCTTTTGTATATTTTTATATATTTTAGCCAATTGCAACTGAAATAAGATATAAAGAATTTTGAAATTTAGCTTAAAAGCTCTTTAATTATCTTAACTTTTATGCTATAATTCGATTTAAATACAAGGTGGTAGTTTTTTACCATTTGAAAGAACAAAAAAAGGAATCCAATGAGAATATTAATAGTTGAAGATGAAAGTACTCTAAACAGAACACTACAAGAAGGTCTTCAAGATTTTGGTTATCAAGTTGATGTTGCAGAAAACTATAAAGATGCAGAATACTTTGTAGATATTAGAAATTATGATTTAGTTTTAACAGACTGGATGTTACCAGATGGTGATGGTTTAGAATTAACTAAACTTATCAAAAATAGAAGCTCAAGAACTGCTGTTGTAATTGTAAGTGCAAGAGATGATAAAGAAAGTGAAATTCAAGCACTTAAAGTTGGGGCTGATGATTATATTAAAAAACCATTTGACTTTGATATTTTGTTAGCTAGAATCGAATGTAGATTAAGATTTGGTGGTACAAATGTAATTAGTATTGAAAATCTTGCTATTAATCCAGATGAAGAAAAAATCATCTATGATGGTGAAGAGATTGAACTTAAAGGTAAACCTTTCGAAGTTTTAACACACCTTGCTAGACATAGAGATCAAATTGTATCAAAAGAACAACTTTTAGATGCAATCTGGGAAGAACCAGAATTAGTAACACCAAATGTTATTGAAGTTGCTATTAATCAAATTAGACAAAAAATGGATAAACCATTAAATATTGCTACAATTGAAACTATTAGAAGAAGAGGATACAGATTTTGTTATCCTCCAAAAGCTGACGAAGTAGATTAATATTATGCAAAGAAGTATTTATAAAGAGTTTTCTACAAAACTAATTATAGCTACTACTTTATTTACTGTTATTATGTCCTTTATGTTTTATGGTTTTACAAAAGCCACAATATATGAAGGTGTAACAGACAGCCTTGTAAATAAAGCTCAAATTATTTACAAGGTTAGCTTAAACTCCCTAAATTCAAATGAACAACTAAAACTTATAGTTGAAGATGCTTTAACTATTGATTTAATTAGAGTTCCTAATCAATCAGAATTATCTATTAAACAATACTATAATAAAAACAAAGACCATTTTATAGAATTACTTTATCCTTTTGATAGTACAGATAATACTTTTATTAAACTAACAAAAAATATTAATAGTGAAGATATAATGCTTAATAAAATATTTTCAAATCTATTTATACTTGGTATTGGTGGATTAGTGATGGTTATAATTTATGCACTTGCTGTATCAAAAACACTTTTACTTCCTATAGTTAATCTATCAAATAAATTATCAAATATGGATGAGCATACTCTAACTCAAATAAATGAAAAAAAACTACCAATAGAATTTTTACCTTTAGCTATATCTATAAATAATTTAACTAAAAAAATACAAATGTATGTAAAATATCAAAAAGAATTATTTATAGGTGCAGCACATGAGCTAAAAACTCCACTTGCTGTTATGAAACTAAAAAGTGAAGTAACACTAATAAAAGATAGACCAATAGAAAAATATAAAGAGACATTAAAACTAACTATATCTGAAATCAACGGTATGAATAATATGATAAGCTCTATTTTAGATATGGGAAGACAAGAAGGTGCTCAGTTTGAAAAACCAGTAGAGATTGATATTGTTAAATTTTTAGAAGAAAAAATAGCAAATTATTCATTACTGACAAGTGAAAAGAATATCACAATTAGAAATTGTTGTACAATTGATAGTTTTACTATACTTATTCAAACAACTTTATTAAATCAAATTTTACAAAATTTTGTACAAAATGCAATAAAATTTACAAAAGAAAACTCTACAATAACTATAGCTTCTTATAAAGTTGATGATATGATATCTATTGAAGTTATTGATGAAGGTGATGGTATTGATGAAAGTGTAGATTTATTTGCACCTTTTAAAAGAATAGGAAATAAACCTGGTGCTGGACTTGGATTATTTTTAGCAAAAAGTGCTGCTGATTCACTAGGAGCAAAAATAAGTCTTAGTAATAGAAAAGATGGGGTAAGTGGATGTGTTGCAAATCTTATACTTGCAGCAAATCCAACTTGTGTATTACCTGAAACTTTATAAGTTTCAAGCTTTTAATATTATAAATTTTTATGTTCAATTTTAGTACAATGATTTTGTACTACTACCATACCTGCTTCTTTTGCTTTTTGCATAGCTGCATTATTTACAAGACCTAATTGCGACCAAACACAATATACATCTCCTCTTTTAATACAATCATCTACAACTTCAGCAATAACTTTAGGCTTTCTAAAAATATCAACTATATCAATTTTTCCAGGAATATCAAGTAAACTTCTATATACTTTTTGTCCTAAAATAACATCTTCTTTTGGATATACAGGATAAACTGTAAATCCATGATCAATTAAATATTTTGCTACCATATTACTAGCTTTTGTTTCATCTGGACTACAACCTATTATTGCAATTGTTTTTGTATTATCAAAAATCTCTTTCATTTTTGATTTATCACTATTTATTGTTGGAAATTCACACTCCATTTTTTCTCCTTTATTTATTTAATTCTTCTTGAATTTTAGCTTCTATTTCAACTTCTTTTAAAAATCTATCAAGAAGATTTTTTTCATCAAGTCTAGCTACTATTTCACCTTTTTTAATAATAAGTCCAGCACCTTTTCCATAAGCTATTGCTACATCTGCACTTTTAGCTTCTCCAAGAGCATTTACAACACAACCCATAACTGAAACATTTAATGGTGTTTTTATATGAGCTGTTGCTTCTTCTACTTTTGCAACTGCATCGACTAAATCAGCTTCAAGTCTTCCACAAGTAGGACATGAAATTATATTTAATCCCTCTTTTACTATTCCACAATCTTTTAATATTGCTCTACCTACTTCAATCTCTTTTTCTAACTCTCCAGTTATAGAAATACGCATTGTATCGCCTATTCCATCAAGTAAAAGTGAACCTAAACCAATAGATGATTTAATAGTACTATGAAATAATGTTCCAGCTTCAGTAACACCTAAATGAAATGGATAATCATTTAGTGGTCTTAACATTCTATAAGCTTCTACTGTTCTTTGAACATCACTAGCTTTTAGCGATATTTTAATATCTGTAAAATCTAAATCTTCAAGAAATTTTATGTTATAAATTGCTGATTCAACCATTCCTTTTGCTGTTTGCCCATATTTATCTTCAAATTTAGACTCTAATGATCCACAGTTTACACCAATTCTTACAGGAATAT
>Ga0256843_1003067_pt1 | contig 11791 bp, 7 predicted proteins | sample AlvinellametaG_FD_191572 | JGI IMG/M metagenome (GOLD analysis project Ga0256843, IMG submission 191572) | Pompeii worm associated microbial communities from hydrothermal vent at the East Pacific Rise, Pacific Ocean - Alvinella | ecosystem: Host-associated > Annelida > Integument > Unclassified ... | reverse complement strand
GCAGCGTAGTGGTGTTGTATCGATTGACTGCTCTATCAATAAAGTTGCAAATCTGTTAAAAGAACCTGGGTATAAATATAAATCATCCTATAGTTTTGTGCTCAAACCAGATGGAACAATACTTATTTATCATGAAAAATCATTTTTGAAAAAAAATATAGCAGATGTTGTGAAACAGCCTGTCTCTTTTGATAAAAAAGAGGGTGACTTTAGCTTTGAACTCAATGATGTAGATGAACTTGCTTATTACAGTCGCATTGATAAATTAGGATGGATTATAGTAACAGTAGTAAATAAAAAAGAGATTATAAGCCCAATTATTTTACGGATAGTTATTGCTGTAAGTGTTATTGGTTTTTTTGCTATTTTGATTGCATGGTTGTTAAGTGCATCTTTAAGTAAACGATTTGTCGAACCACTTATAGCCTTGAAAAAAAGGGTGAATGTAATAATATCTGGAGAGAGTGATTATGATACTCTTTATAAGTACCCAGATAATGAAATAGGAACTATTGCTGAAGATATTGAACAACTTACTGAGCATGAGCTTTATAATAAAAATATAGAGTTACAAAATATTAACAAACAACTAGAACTCCTCTCCACAACAGATCAGCTTACAAAACTGCTTAATCGCCGTAAAATGAATGAAGAGTTACAAAAAGAGTGGAAGCGTGCTAAACGATATGGTAATAAATTTTGTGTCATTATGTATGATATAGATTGGTTTAAAAAGATCAATGATAGCTATGGTCATCAAGCTGGAGACAGGGTTCTTTTTGAGCTTTCAGAATTAACAAAAAAGACACTTAGAAAGACAGATATTGTCAGTCGATGGGGAGGAGAGGAGTTCTTGATTCTTTCTCCTGAAATTAGTTTAGATGAAGCTAAAACTTTGGCAAATAAACTCTGTAAAAGTGTTGCAAATCATAATTTTTCAGTTGATACACGTGTAACTATCAGTATAGGGGTATCTGTCTTTGATGGAGAAAAACAGATAGAAGAGATGATAAAAGAAGCGGATGAAAAACTTTATGAAGCTAAACGACAAGGCAGAAATAGAGTTGTTGTATAGCGTAGATATCTCTTCAAAAACAAATATGTTATAATAGATATAAATCAAACGAAGGGCTATAATGGCTACACAACAATTTTCACAACTCTCTTTAAATGAAGCAATGCTTCAAAATCTTAATGCCCTCGGATATACAACAATGACACCGATTCAAGCACAAGCTCTGCCTGCTGTTTTAAATGGCAGAGATGTTATGGCTGAAGCAAAAACAGGAAGTGGTAAGACTGCTGCTTTTGGTATCGGACTTCTACACAATCTTGATGTAAAAAAGTTCCGTGTGCAGGCATTAGTACTCTGTCCTACTCGTGAGCTTGCCGATCAGGTGGCAAAAGAGTTACGCCGTTTGGCACGCTTTGCTCATAATATTAAGATCTTAATGCTAACAGGTGGGGAGTCGTTTGGAAAACAACTCGGATCGCTTTCTCATCAGGCACACATAGTTGTTGGAACACCCGGTCGGGTTTTAAAACATCTCAACAAAGAGAGCCTTTCGCTTAAAGATCTCAACACCTTTGTACTTGATGAAGCCGATCGTATGCTTGATATGGGGTTTTCTGAGGAGGTTGAAGCGGTTATGAGCTTTTTGCCAAAAGAGAGACAGACGCTTCTTTTTTCTGCAACCTATGATGATGAGGTAAAAAAGATAGCCAAAGAGTTACTCAATGATCCTCTTGAGATAAAAGTGACAGAAGAGGAGAAGGCAAATGAGATAGAAGAGATCTTCTATGCAAGCGGAGATAAAAGAGAAACAGTGCAAAAAGTTTTTGCCCACTTTAAACCAAAAAATGCAATCGTTTTTACCAATACAAAAGTAGAAGCAAAAGAGCTTGCCGAAAAACTTATAGAAAACAAGATAGATGCTTTGGCTCTGCATGGTGATCTGGAGCAGTATGAGCGAAATGATGTACTGGTACAGTTTGCAAACGGATCAACTCCCATCTTGGTTGCAACAGATGTAGCAGCACGCGGACTTGACATTAAAGAGTTGGCCATGGTTGTTAATTATGACCTGCCACATACCCAAGAGACCTATACACACAGAATAGGCAGAACAGGACGTGCCGGAGCAAAAGGGATCGCTGTTACCCTCTATGAAGCGTATGAGGAGGAAAAAGTTGCTCCTTACAAAGAAAAAGAGGGTATAAGATTTTTAGAGAGTGATGATTTAGAGGCTGTAAAGAAGTTTGAGATGAAGCCTGCGTTTGTTACGCTTGTTATAGAGGGTGGTAAAAAAGACAAACTACGTGCGGGTGATATCTTGGGTGCACTTACAGGAAAGGCTGGACTTGAGGGTAAAAGCATCGGAAAGATAGATATTTATGACAGGCAAGCCTATGTTGCTATTGGAAGTGATGTTGTTGAAAAAGCCTATGCATATCTTAAAAATGGCAAAATTAAAAACAAAAAGTTTAGTGTTTGGATCTTATAAGAATTCCAAAAAGGAACTAAAATATGAAAAAAATAATTTTGTTAGTGTTAGTGTTAGTGAGTTTTATACATGCTGAAATTAAGGAGCAATTTAAACTGAGTATAGGTATGATGAATGTACTTAATTTTGAAACAGAGATGCAAGTTGCACCAAAAGGCTCACCTATTGGTGTTCGTATCAATACAAAAGATCAACTTCATATGAAAAGTGATACCAATGTTTTTCGTCTTGATGGATGTTATCGATTTAATAATACACATAGCATAGATTTTTCTTACTTTAGTGTAAAGAGTGATGGAGTAACATCTGATGCTATCACTTGGAATGGTGATAATATTGTCTCAGCAGCTTTACACAGTTACTTTAATATGGATATATATCGTTTGAATTATGCGTATTCATTTTATCACAATGATAAAGTAGAATTGGCATTGACTGCAGGATTACATATTACGGCTATAGATCTTGGTGTTTCTGCTTATGGAACAGTGAATGGAGTACCAGATTCATATTATAATGAAGCTACACAAGTCACAGTTCCCCTTCCTGTTTTTGGCTTTAAAGGTGAATATGCAATTATAAAAAATGAGTTCTATGTTAACTATAGGGCTGACTATTTTTTCTTAGCAATTGATAATTATAAAGGTGCTTTAGTAACAACAGCACTCGATCTGGAGTATAGGTTTTTAGAGAACTTTGGTGTAGGTATCGGGTATAATGTTAATACTATCTGGATTGAAGCAGATGGAGATAATGCTAGGGTAGATGTAACAAATGTTCTTTCTGGCGTGGCACTTCATATCTCTTATATATATTAAGAGGGGTTTTAGTGTTTTTGTATCTCTTCTAACATCCAAGGCCATTCTCCAAAACCACTTTCCGCATTAATATGTCCACCATTTTGAATAGTTTTCATCTTTACCTTTAAAGCTTTTTGTAGTTTTTTAGCTTCATCTGGTGTCATATAGGGATCATTATTTGAAGTTATAAGGCAGATCTCTTTTGCATAAAGATTTTGTGGTAGAGAGATAGGAAAGAATTCTTTTAATTCTTCGATCTTACAGTTTAGAGAGGGAGGAGCTACAAGATAGAGTTTTTCAATCTCTTTAAGGCTTGTTTTGTGTGCGATGTGAAACCAGAGAGTATTTGCTAAAGAGTGACAAATGACAATATCTGGTTGAAAATCATCAAGTGTTTGTTGTAACTCTTCTGTCCAAATATTTAGCTTTGGGTGATCTACATCACTAAAGCGTAAAAAATTAACACAGCCATAGTTTTTTGCCAATTCACCAGCTAGCCAACTTTGCCAGTGTGGATAGTCACTTCCTCCCCAACCATGAAGGAGTAAAACTTTTTTCTTCATAATTTATTCCACTAAAACTTTAAAATTTTTTAGTGTCAGGAGTTGAAGTTGCTCTCCCTTTTGTGATTTTAACTCTTTTGAAAAACCTTTTTTTGAGACAATTATAATTTTGTCATAAGTGATATTTGTCTCTTGTGCAAGTGTATGAAGACGTGTAAGTTCACTCTTTTTTATTTTTGTATTTGTATATTTGCAAGAACCAATGATACGCTTTTTCGCTTTTGTTTTTGCAAAAATATCAAGTGTTTTACCATCATTTTTCCAATACTGAGCTATTTCCATAATAGAGTCATCATTTTGGCTTTTTCTTATAACAAGATGAGAGAGTTCAACAAAAGGAAGGTGTATAAACTCATTTTCATATGCTTGCCATCTCTCTTTTACTTCATTAAAATCACCATCTCGTACTCCTTTAAAAAGAGGAGAGACAAAGGCAAACCAAAAACGTAAGAAAGGGAGTGTAAAAAAGAGTCTGTCATCAGCTCCTCGACACTTTTTAGAACGGATGATGCCACGCTCAATTAGAGTGTCAATTGCGGGAATACCTACCTCTTGGCTAACGCGAGATCGCTTTAAAACGGCGTGAATTTTACCGTCACTGAGTGCAATTGCACTTAAAATGGAGTGGTAGAGTGGTTGACCATCTGTGATCTCATTAATATCTTCTCTAATATATCGGTAATCTTTTAAGATTAACTCTTCGATAAGAGTATAACTCTCTTTTGAAGTATCAATTTTACCCCACTCGACACCACCAAAAATGGCAAATTTTTCCAGTGCATCTTCGAAGTTTGCAGGTTTGTGTGTTATATAGAAGTTTCTAAACTGCTCTTGCAGATTCTCTTTTTTTGATAGTATTGTATAGCCTTTGAATAAATTAGCTTATTATACTATTTTTATCTGCTTTTTGATAGAATGAATGTATGAATATTTTAAATGTTGTACGAGAAGATAAAGAGTTACGTTGGTTTGAAAAACTTTTTAACAGTTCTCATATTGGAATTTTAGTTGTTGATGAAGAACGAAAAAATCTTCTTGTCAATCCTCACTTATGTGAAATGTTTGGTTATAAAGAAGAGGAATTACTTGGTAAAAATACAGAAATTTTTCATATTTCATATCAGAGTTATCTGAATTTTGCAACGAAAGCATTTAATATGGTTTTAAAAGGAGGATCTGTTGATTTAGAGTACCCTTTTAGAAAAAAAGATGGTACACGGATCTGGGTTCGTATCTCGGGAGATACCATTCGTAAAGATCATGAAGTGCTATGGACATTGATTGATATAACAGCAAAAGTTCATCTAGAACAGGATCTTCAGGCAAAGAAAAAACAACTTTTAACAATGAATGCACTTGTACATCTTGGTACTTGGGAGGTTGATCTTAAAACAAATAGAATTGTACTTTCAGATGAGATGCGGCGTATTATTGGTGTTAAAGAGAGAAAAGATATTGATTTTAATGACTATATAGATCATATTTTACATCCTGATGATGTTGCAATTGTACAAAAAGGTCTTCAGACTCTTTTATCTGGAGGAGAGACAGAGGGAAGTCATCTTCGAATTTATAGAGATGATGGTAAAGGGACTAAAGAGATTCGTTATGTTTACCAAAAGGGGCTTTTGTTTTATGATGAAGATGGAGAAAAATTAAAACTTATTGGTGCTACGCAAGATATCACTGAGTATAAACAATTAGAGATGGAGTTACAAGAGCAAAAAGAGCTTTTTGAATATCAAGCATATCATGATGTGCTCACAGGCTTACCAAATCGTCTTCTTTTAAAAGATCGTCTTTCTGAAAAAATTAAGTATGCAAAACGTCATAAAAAGAAGCTTGCTGTTCTTTTTATTGATCTAGACAACTTTAAATCACTGAATGATTCGCTTGGACATAATGCTGGGGATTGTCTTTTACAAGAGCTTGCTAAGAGGATGCGGAATCAACTTAGGGAGAGTGATACAATAGCCCGTCTTGGAGGTGATGAGTTTGTTATTTTACTTGAAGATGTTGAATCTGTACAAGTTATAACAACTATTATTACAAAAGGACTCTCCTCTATGAAAGAGCCAGTTTTAATAGAGGGAGAGTTGATTTATCCTCGTATGAGTATAGGTGTAGCACTCTATCCAGACAATGGAAAAGATTCTGATACTTTGTTAAAAAATGCAGATGCAGCAATGTATAAAGCGAAGAAATCAGGTGGACAAACTTATAGTTTTTATACAGAATCGATGACTGTTGAAGCCTATAAACGCATTACTTTAGAGCAAGAACTTAAAGAGGCAATTGTTAAAGGTGATCTTCGTGTTTACTATCAGCCACAGATTGACACATACAACAAAGTGTTAACAGGAATGGAAGCGCTTGTCCGTTGGCAACATCCTAAAAGGGGATTGATTTTACCATCAGAATTTATAGCAATGCTTGAAGAGAGTGATTTGATTTTAGAGCTAAATCGATGGGTGATGGTAAATGCTATTGAACAGTTTGTAAACTGGTATAAAGAGGGATTTAATCCAGGAGTACTCTCCTTAAATCTCTCTGTTCGACAACTCTCTTGTTCAGAGTGTTACATAAGTTTTACAGAGCTATTAGAGAAGATAGGATGTGATCCCCATTGGTTAGAGGTTGAGGTAACAGAGAGTCAGTTGATTCAAGATCCCGAGTTGGCTATTTCTATTTTACAATCTTTTCGCAAGTTGGGCGTTTCAATTGCAATTGATGATTTTGGAACAGGTTACTCCTCTTTAGCTTACTTAAAGCGTTTACCTATTGATAGATTAAAGATAGATAAATCATTTGTTGATGATCTGCCTCAAAGCTCTTCAGATGTTGCTATAGCAAAGACGATCATCTCTTTGGCTGAGAATTTGGATTTGAAGTTAATTGCAGAGGGTGTAGAACGAGAAGATCAGCTTCAGTTTTTACAAGAGAATGGCTGCGCAAATATTCAAGGTTTTTATTTTTCAAAACCTTTAACAGCAGAAGCAATGCGGGAGTATATGGTTTTACAAACCTATAAAAAGTTTTAAATTAACAAAGGCTGGGGGAATGAAAATTTTTCAAATTGTGTTAATGTTCTTTTTAACAAATAGTATTTTATATTCTCAAGAGAGTCAGGCTGTAACTCTTCAGTTAAAATGGTACCATCAATTTCAGTTTGCCGGTTATTATATAGCAAAAGAGAAAGGTTTTTATAAAGATGTAGGGCTTCAAGTCCATATACAAGAGGGCTCAGAGAGTATAGATCCAGTCTCAATATTAACTGAAAAAAAAGCAGAGTATGCTGTTACAACATCAAGAAGTCTTCAACAGATTGCCGAGGGTGCAAAACTTCTCTATCTTGCTGCTATTTATCAATCTTCACCATTTGCGCTTATGGCATTAAAAAAGAGTAATATTACAAAGCTTAGAGATATTAAAGGTAAGCGTTTAATGAGCTCTGAAAATGAGTATTTAGATATCTCTCTATTAACAATGTTACACTCGCATCATATCGATATGGGTGATATCAAGTTGATACAAAATAGTTTTAACATTGATGATCTCATTGATGAAAAAGTTGATCTTATGAGCGTTTATATATCAAATGAACCATATGCAGTTAAACAAAAAGGGTATGAGCCTCAGCTTTTTATTCCTTATGAATATGGCTATGATCTTTACAATGATCTTCTCACAACAACACAAGAAGAAGCTAGATTACATCCTCAAAGAGTAGAGGCTTTTAAAGAAGCTTCTTTAAAAGGATGGGAATATGCTTTTTCTCATATAGAAGAGACAGTTGATTTAATCTATAAAAAATATAATACACAGCATAAATCTAAAGAAGCTTTTTTGTATGAGGCAAATGTGTTAAAGAGACTCGCTTACAGAGGTGTTGAAAAAATAGGTACGATAGAAGTACAAAGATTGCAAACGATTGTTGATTATTATAAATTGTTTGGTTATTTAAAGGGAAGTGATACTTTTAATCTCTCAACTTTAATTTTTCAAAACAAAGATCAAAAAGTGACCTTTACAGCACAGGAACAAGCATGGATTAATCAACATAAAAGACTTCGTTATTCTGAAGTGAACTGGAAACCTCTCTCTATAATTCGCAACGGAAGAATGGAAGGAATAATGGGTGATTATCTGAAGATCATTGCAAAAGAGACAGGTATAGAGTTTGTTTATGTTGCATCAAAGAGCTGGGCAGATGTATTATTGAAGTTTCAAAAAGGTGAGATAGATTTTGTTCCAGGTATAGGTTCTAGTAAAAGTGAACTAAAAAGAGGGCTTATTAGCGATGTTTATGCTTCTTATCCTATGGTTATAGTAACAGGAAAAGAGTACCGTTTTGTTGATAACCTTGCCATGTTTGAAGGGAAAGTTTTAGCTCTTCCAAAGTATTATACAAGTTACAATCTTGTCAAAGAAAATTATCCTAAGATCAAAATTAAAGAAACAAAAAATATTGCAGAGGCACTTTTAATGGTAGCACGAGGTGATGCTGATGCTTTTGTCGGTCATTTAGCAACAGCCTTATATGGGATAACTCATTTAAAACTTGATGATTTGAAAATCTCGGGAGAGGCAGATTTTTCTTTTGAACATCGTTATTTGATTCAAAGAAGTGATCCTCTTTTTCAGCAGATAGTCAATAAAATATTTAATCATATTGATAGTGCGGCAAAGATGCATATTGATGAAAAATGGATACCAAAAGTTGAGGCAAAAGAGATAGACTACTCCCTTTACTTTAAAACGGTAGCACTCTTTATCTTACTGTTTTTACTCTTTTATCAGCGTCATAGACAATTACAGATATTAAATTTACAACTCTCAAAACAAGCACAGGTTCTTGAACAGATCCAAGATAGTGTTATTGTAATTAATTTTGCCGGTATGATAGAGGAGTGGAATGCAGGTGCTACCAAGATCTTTGGTTATTCTAAAGAAGAAGTTGTAGGTAAACATATATCATTACTTTTTCCAAATGGAAAAGATGATGGAAGCTTTGAATTAATTGCTGCTGCAAAAAGAGGTGAAACTCGAAGTGTAGAAGTGCCTAGAGTACGAAAAGATGGAGAGGAGATCTATATCTCTTTAACCATCTCTCCTTTACGAGACAAGTATGGAAAAATAACACATATTATAGGATATGCTCAGGATATCACAGAGAAGAAAAAAGCCTTTGCGCTTATACAAAAACAGCAAAATCAGCTCTATTATCAAGCAAATTATGATTATCTCACAGATCTTCCAAATCGCCTGCTTTTTGATGACAGACTCAAACATGCCCTTAAAACAGCACAGAGAAAAGAGTTGAAAGTGGCACTCCTTTTTTTAGATCTTGATAACTTTAAAGAAATTAATGACTCTTTAGGACATGAAGTTGGTGATGAAGTCCTTAAAATAGTTTCAAAACAGATTAATAGTGTGATTCGAGAGAGTGATACTCTTTCTCGACTTGGTGGAGATGAGTTTGTTGTTATTGCAGAAGATCTCAAAGATGCGCAAGATGCTGCGGTATTGGCAGAAAACATTCTTGCTAGTTTTGTTAAGCCAATTGTGATTAATCCTAAGCTCTCCTTGTACCTCTCATTTAGTGTAGGGATAAGTATCTATCCTGATGATGGTGTAAATAGTGGAGACCTTTTAAAATATGCTGATGCTGCAATGTATAAAGCAAAAAGAGAAGGAAAAAATATTGTAAAATTTTATAAAAGTGAGTTGACACAAAAGGCGATGGAGAGAGTTCTTCTTGAGACTCATATGAGAGATGGTTTGAAAAATGAGGAATTTTTAGTCTATTTTCAGCCTCAGATAGATGCCAGAGATGGCAAACAAGTAGGGATGGAAGCTCTTGTTCGGTGGAGACATCCTGAGATGGGTATTGTATCTCCTGCACATTTTATACCTTTAGCTGAATCAAATGGTTTTATTGTTGATCTTGATAGATATATGATGCAAAAAGCGATGCAATTTTTAAAAGAGTTGTATGATGAAGGTCTCGATCCAGGCGTTCTCTCTTTAAATCTCTCTGTCCGTCATCTTCAAAGTGAAGATTTCTTTACATTTTTTACAGATTTAGTAGAAGAGAGTGGATGTAAATACGCATGGTTAGGATTGGAAGTAACAGAGAGTCAATTAATGAAAGATCCTCAAAAGTCAATAGATATTTTAAAACAACTCAGCTCTCTTGGAATTACTATCTCAATAGATGATTTTGGAACAGGTTACTCATCACTCTCTTATCTGAAAAAATTACCAATTGATAAGTTAAAAGTTGATCGTTCTTTTATCGTTGAGGTACCACAAAATAAAGAAGATGTTGCCATTGTGCAAGCTATTATTGCTTTGGCTAAAACTTTAAAACTTGAACTGATTGCAGAGGGTGTTGAACATGAAAGTCAAAAAGAGTTTCTTCTCAACCATGGCTGTAATATTATCCAGGGATTTTACTACTCAAAGGCGATCGATAGAATCGCCATGAAGCAGAAATTAAAACTTAACCTTTAGCAACTTCAAATTTTCCAATAGCACAGGATACAAAGCTTTTTGCTTGTGCTGTTGTGTTCTCTACAAACCCTAGACTCTCATCTGACATGGGGTATCCTAAAGATTGTAAAGCATTACGAAGTGCTGGAATATTGTCATCTGCAATAGTGAGTGAGATCTCACGAGGCATCACTTCGAGATTGACTTCTATCTCTCCAAATTTATCTGCTAATTTTGTTGTTAGTGTATTCGCACAGCCAGCACACTTCACATTTTGTACTTTAAATATCTGTTTTTTCATTTGCACCTCTTTATTTTTTATAAGATGAATTATATAGTAATTTAGAAATTTATTTAACAAATTTATGTTGTTACTTTATGCTATAATTTAATCATATTTTTATGATGGAAGCAGCAGATGCACGAGATATATGAAAAGATGGGATTGTTCTATCTAGGAAACAAGAGTAATAGTGAAGATTTAGCTCTTTATAAAGCAAAAGATCTCACCACACATGCGATGATTATAGGGATGACAGGTTCAGGGAAGACTGGACTTGGCGTTGATCTTATAGAAGAAGCTGCTATTGATAATATCCCCTCAATTATCATCGATCCAAAAGGAGATATGGGAAACCTCTGTCTTGCTTTTGAAAACTTAAGTCCCGAGGAGTTTGCACCTTGGGTTGAATCAGGTAAAGATCCAAAAGAAGTAGCGCAGATGTGGAGAGATGGACTGGCATCTTCACATCAGGATATCTCACGGGTAAAAAAGTTTGCTGCAGTTGAGAAGACTATCTATACTCCTGGGAGTTCAGCCGGAGTCGGTGTTAATATCTTAGGGAGTTTTGATGCTCCATCTGAAGAGGTTTTAGCAGATAACGATACCTTTGTTTCACTCATAAATACAACTGTCTCTTCACTGCTTGCACTTCTAAACATTGAAGCAGATTCACTCAACTCCAAAGAGCATCTTCTGCTATCAAATATCTTTTACCACTTTTACAGTGAAGGAAAATCACTTACTATGGAAGAGCTCATCGGTGCGGTAGCTTCTCCTCCATTTGAGAAGGTCGGCATACTCTCACTGAAGAGTTTTTATCCACAAAAAGAGCGAATGAAGCTTGCTATGGCACTCAATGGCATTATCTCCTCTATCTCTTTTGCCTCTTGGGTAGAGGGTGAGGCACTTGATATCCAAAAGATGCTCTATGATGAAAATGGCAAGGCTAAGATAGCCATCTTTAATATAGCGCACCTTAATGATAAAGAGCGAATGTTTTTTGTGACACTCCTGCTAAACGCCTACATCAGTTGGATGCGAAAGCAGCGAGGAACCTCTTCGCTAAAAAGTATACTCTATATGGATGAGATTTTTGGATTTTTCCCACCTTCAAAAAATCCACCTTCAAAAAAGCCTATGCTCTTA
>Ga0256843_1003066_pt1 | contig 11792 bp, 14 predicted proteins | sample AlvinellametaG_FD_191572 | JGI IMG/M metagenome (GOLD analysis project Ga0256843, IMG submission 191572) | Pompeii worm associated microbial communities from hydrothermal vent at the East Pacific Rise, Pacific Ocean - Alvinella | ecosystem: Host-associated > Annelida > Integument > Unclassified ... | reverse complement strand
CTTGGTTTCAAACAGGTCACGATAAATAACGCGGAAAATGGTCTGCGGACACGCCCAGCCGCACCATGCGCGTCCGCCTACCGCCGTAACGGCAAAAATCCCCAAAAAAAGCAGCATCAGCAAGAAAGGCATCAAATAAAGCTCTTGCATATCAAACTGCACACCCATCAACTCCAGTTTCTTATGGTCGAAACTAAGCAAAAAGATATGATGCCCGTTGATTTTGATCCAAGGCAATACCAACGCGATGATCGTCGCACCCACATAAACCCAGTATCGCTTAATGCGATAGGGCACCCATCCTTTCAAATACTCTTTTGCCACATTTTTTTTCGGCTTTTTTTCTGCCGTTTGTGCTGTCGCTTCCATTGTTACGCCATCCTTTCTGTCTGTTGTGTCTCGTCTTCTTCGTTTTTCTCGAAAGGGCATATGAGCACGGTATTGTCCACGCTTTCATAGCGTTGCAAATCCGCAATCTCCATCCATGTCCCCTTCACCAAGTCCCGCAGCCCGCGCGATTCGATGTAGTCTTTGAGCGAACTTCGGCTCACACCCAGTTCGCGCGCAATCGCACTGACACTCATATCCTCTTTTAGCATTGCGATGATTTGCGCTTGATAGACATCGAACTTCGACGAAGAGCGGCTTCCTTTAGGACGCCCTATGCGACCCGTGTTGGCCTTTTGCGCTTCACGAAGATCGTTTAGCAAAGGAAACACCTCTACCATCGGCGTATGTTTGGTCACCGTGATCTTATTTTGCGCAAGATAGAGCGTGATATCTCGGCTCAACATGCAGTTGATGACCTTTACCACCTCTTCGACGTTGTCACTAAGCACCGACAAATGCTCCACCACGATGCTGTCACCCTCTTGAAGCGAGTGCAAAAAGCGCTCAAACTCTTGGCGCTCTTCAATGCTTCGCTGTTTGGTGGAGTATTCGATGACTTCTTTGTCTATCTGCAATCCTCGTGTCAACGCGAAAGAGAGGATATGACGCTGCTGCTCGGACAAATTGCCGTGTCCGGGTATTTGTCGTAGATATGCGTAGGTCATACCGCTCCTTTCTTGTTTGAACGGCATCATTGTAACACTTTTGATGATAAAAGTCAATTATATTTTTAATAAATTCGTCAAATAATGACTATTTTCGTCACTCGCTATTTATTTTCGTCACCTTTTATGCTACAATCGCTCAAAAACGCTTCAAGGAACAGGGATGAATCTAACCCATTTAGACGAACACGACAAACCTAAAATGGTCGATGTGGGAGATAAAGAAATCACCGAACGCATCGCAACCGCCAGCGGCATCATCGAAGTTACCCCGGAAGCATACGACGCCGTCATTGCCAACACGGCAAAAAAAGGCCCTGTGCTCCAAACGGCCGTCATCGCCGCTATTCAGGGGGCAAAAAAAACAAGCGAACTTATCCCTATGTGCCATCCGTTGCTACTTACGTCCATCAAAACCGACATCGAAGAATTGCCCGACTTGCCCGGCTTCAAATTATACGTCACCGTCAAACTGCAAGGCAAAACCGGCGTAGAAATGGAAGCACTCACCGGTGTTAGCATAGGGCTTTTAACGATCTACGATATGCTCAAAGCCATCGATAAGGGTATGATTATCCGAAACGTCCGACTCGAACGTAAAAGCGGCGGTAAATCGGGGGATTTTATGCGGTGACAAAAGTAGCATGCATAACATTTCCATATCTGTTATAATTTATCAAAAATAAAATGAAGAAGAGAGGTTTGTGATGGCGATGGTTTTAGATAACAACACGCAAGAAAAGCCCGAAATTACTTATCCTACACGCTGGGGTTTTAAACTCATAGGAAGGGACAAAGAAAAACTCAAAGCTTGCATTAAAGAGGTAATGGGCGATAAAGAGCACCTCACCTCACCGGGGAACGCGTCGCGTACGGGTAAGTTTCACAGCTACAACGCCAGTTGCGAAGTCGAAAGCCAAGAAGAGCGTGACCGCATTTTCAAAGCCTTTCAAGACCACGACGATGTCGATATGGTCATTTAACATCACACATACGGGTGTCTTGTTTGACACTCCCCTTTTTTTTTACATCTCCTTTCGTTTTTCAAGCATACGTTCGGCAGCCAAACTGACAACGATAGAAAGCAACACATACCCTACGAAAAAGTAAAGCCCCTCGGCAATATCCGCACGGCTTACATCCCCGCTTTTTAGCGACAAAAAGACCAACAACACCGCCACGACAAACACATCCAGCATCGACCATTTGCCGAGATGTTTAAAAAACGCCACCGCTTTTTGGATGCGGACGTTATCTACCAAAAGCGCCATCGACATCATCACGACGCTTTTAAGCACCGGCACCGCCACCGAAAAAAGCACGATCAACCCCGCTACCAGCCTATCGCCTTTATGCCACAATTTACCGATAGCGCCTACTAACGTTTTGCTCTCATAAGAAAAAACGACATCTCCCAAATAAGGCACGTTTTTATGCAACGTCACGCTCATCAACGGTACCGTCAACCCGAAATAGAGCAACACACCTGCAACCGCCGCACCGATCAATACAAACCCCCGCAACGATATCAACATCCCCGCCGCAGCCGCAGCCAGCATCAATCCCAGCGCAATCAAACTCCACCGTCGGCTTCGTTCTCCCATCGTTTGGCGTTTGTTTTCAAGTGCGGCGATCTTATCTCGCATCGTGTTGGTATAGATCCCGAAACTCAGTTTTTGCGCCCACTCGCTTAGTTTATATTTTGCAAGCATATCCGCCCCGGCATAGGTTGCCAGTCGTTGCGTACTCGCTTCATAAACACGTCGTGCCTCGCGCGCTTTTTGCGCACATACGACACCCCATACAAGCAATACCGCCGCCGCTAACACTCCGACATATTTCATCACGGCCGCACCTCAAAATAAACCAGCAGCGTCTTTTGAAAAAAGTTGCCGTTATCATCGCTTATCATCACATAGCGATGCTTACCTACCCTCGCCAATCCTTCAAAATTGTCGATATCCCACCCTTTGTGGGTACTCATTTTCACCAACACTTCGCTTTCGCATACCCCTTTACGGCATCGGTCGAGATACACCTTTTTAAGTGTCACGACCAAAGGCTCTAAAAATCCGCGAAAGGAACGCTCCAACACCAACAAATCGCCCTCATCCGTCACCTCTATCGCCGAAACTCCGCTACGCGCTTCCGGTTCGGCGCGAAAACACCACGTTTTACCGTTGCGTAAAGCATAGACGGTGTGGCACTTTTTATGCAATCGTTTCAACGGCCATTCCGGTACCGTAAGCAATCCGTAGCGCGGATGCCACGCCAATGCTTCAAGCGCCTTGTTTTTGCTTCGGTAATGTTTGGGATTGCGCAACACTTTGGGAACGGGCACTTTGTTGAGCAATTGCCCAAAACAGCGCGCCGACGTACAAAACATCCCCACGCGCGGTTTGCCTTCAAACGACACGAAAAGCCTTCTTTTCCCGTCAAACGTTAAACCTTCGCTGTCACGTGCCGGCCGGCGAAAACGTTTTCCGTTTTTTTTACGCAAATATGCCGCCTTAAGCGGCTGAAGACGCAACATTTTTTCTTGTGACAGGCGCAACTCAAACGCAAAAAGCGTTCCCTCGTCACCCACCGCATAAAGCGTATGCGTCGCTGCGTCATAGGCGATATCGGAAAGCTCGGAAGCTTCAATGCCTTCTATCGCATCATAATAAAGCGTTCGCTGATCTAAAAAACGCACCTTGGCATGTGCGTTGTCATACGACGGCGGTGCGATATCGACAGCCCACAGCCACACCCCAACCGCAATCCAAAGCGCCCCGATGCGCATCATTTTTTCTTTTCCTTCCGCCACAATACCGCTAACAACCATACGATGCCGACATCAATCAACACATCGGCCAGATTAAATACCGGCCAGCGAAACCCGCAATGCCACGCGACGTAATCGACAACCGCTCCGTGTGCAAAACGATCGTACAGATTGCTCAACGCCCCGGCAAATACCGTCGCCGAAGCAAACGGAGCAAGACGTATGTAGCCCTCTTTTGCGAAAAATCCCGCCAAAAAAGCTACCAACACCGCTTGCACCCACTTCAGCGCATCGCCCAAAAAGGCAAACATCGAAAAGGCCACCCCTTTGTTAAGATGCAGCACCCAATCGACGCAACGCCCTTCGCGGTACCATCCTTCCAAAAAGAGCGCTTTGATGTTTTGATCGACAATAAACCAACCCGCTAACGCAACGACGAATATCGCCAGGCTACGCACTTTCACGCCAGCGCACCTTTGAAAAAGGCGACAACCTTTTCCATCATCGCCTCCAGCGCCTTTTCATCTTTCCCTTCCAGCAACAAACGCAGTTTGTTTTCGGTTCCCGAATAGCGAAACAAATGACGCATATCCTGCGCTTCCACCTCTTTAATAAGCGCGTCTAGTCCTTCGATCTCCTCAAACGGGCGTTTCTCATCCACACGTAAATTAACTTGCAGTTGCGGATAGGAAGTATACGGGTCAAACGCCTCGCTTGCCTTTTGTTCCGTTGCCACCAGCAACGCCAACGCCTGCAACGCGCTCAAAATACCGTCACCCGTCTTGGCATAGTCGCTAAAAACGATATGCCCGCTTTGCTCTCCGCCGAAATTGATGCCGCGTTTAACCATCTCTTCGACGACATGCTTGTCTCCTACGGCGCTACGATAAAGCTTCAATCCGTGCTTTTGCAAATAAAGCTCCAGCCCTTTGTTGCTCATCACCGTCGCTACGATGCCGTCACCTTTGAGCTTGCCTTGCTCTTTAAGATAAATCCCAAGCACTCCCATCAACTTATCACCGTCGACCACTTCGCCGCGCTCGTCTACCAGCACCACCCTGTCGGCGTCTCCGTCCAGCGCCACGCCGATATCGGCACGCTTTTCAATTACCTCTTTGGCCAACGTCTCAGGATGCATCGCACCGCACCCCTCGTTGATGTTATACCCGTTAGGCTCGTTTCCGATGACGAACACCTCCGCACCAAGCTCCTGCAATACCGTAGGCCCCACTTTGTACCCCGCACCGTTGGCACAATCGATCACCACACGCATACTCGCCAATGTCAGGTGTTTGGGAAACGAATTTTTAATATGCACGATATAGCGCCCGATAACGTCATCGATACGCTTAGAGCGGCCGATGGCCTTTTGGGTCGCCTGCGCCGCTTCGATTGCCGCTTCATCAAAAAAGATACGCTCTATCTCCGCTTCGGCCTCTTTGTCAAGCTTATTGCCTTCGCAATCGAAAAATTTAATACCGTTATCATAATACGGGTTGTGGCTTGCCGAGATCATAATACCCGCGTCACATCGCATATTTTCGGTTAAAAAAGCAACGGCGGGCGTAGGCATAGGGCCGATTTGAATCACGTCAAACCCTACCGCCGTCAATCCCGAAACAATCGCGTTTTCAATCATATACCCGCTGCGGCGCGTATCTTTGCCGACTAAAATTTTATTGGTTCTGCTAAAGCGTTTAAAATAAATTCCCGTCGCCATCGCCAAGCGCATCGCTACCGTAGCGGTAACTTTTTTCCCGGCTTTTCCCCGTACGCCGTCCGTTCCAAAGAGTTTCACGTGCAATCCTTCCTTGCTGATCTTTAAGGCAAATTTTCCGATTTTACCATATCTCCCATTAGGCATTCGTTTAATCATTGTTTAATATTTTTTTCGGTATCATTCGCGCACTAAATTCACGCTACAGTGTAGGCAAAACCCAAAATTTACAAAGGAACGGTTCCAATGGCACATCACAAGTCAGCGAAAAAACGCATTAAGCAAACGATCAAACGTACAGAGCGCAACCGCTACTACAGAACGCGTCTGAAAAACATCGTCAAGGCGGTACGCCAGGCGGTAGAAGCCGGAGATAAAGCGGCGGCGCAGGAAGCTTTCAAAAAAGCGAACAAAAAGATTCACGCGATGGTTAGCAAAGGCTTCTTGAAAAAGCAGACGGCGTCTCGCAAAGTCAGCCGCTTGCACAAACTCGTTAACAGCCTCGAAGCGGCGTAAGCCCTTCGACCTCTTTCTTTAGTTTTATTTTCCGTCAACATCTCCGCACAAAGAACGCCTTATGTTCAAAGAAAAACTGCAACCCTTTATCGACCGCTATAACGAAATCAACGACCTTTTAAGTTCTCCCGACATCGCCAACGACGTTGCCAAGATGACGGAGCTTAGCAAAGAGCAAGCGGGGCTTAGCGAATTGGTCGAAAAAGCCAAGCGCTACCTCGACGTATGCGACGCGATAGAAGAAAACAAAGAGTTGCTTGCCGATCCCGAACTTGGGGATCTGGCGAAAGAAGAACTCGCCGCACTTGAAAAAGAGCTGCCCGAACTGGAAGAAGATATCAAGCTCTTGATGATCCCAAAAGATAAAAACGACGATAAAAACATCTACCTTGAGTTGCGTGCGGGTACCGGCGGCGATGAGAGTGCGCTCTTTGTCGCCGATGTTTTTAAGATGTATGTACGCTATGCCGAACGCAAGGGATGGAAAGTAGATATCGTCAGCTCAAGCGAAGGGACGGCAGGCGGATACAAAGAGCTTATCGCGATGATCAAAGGCGAAAACGTCTACTCGCGCCTTAAATATGAAGCCGGAACACACCGTGTTCAGCGCGTCCCGGAGACTGAAACCCAAGGGCGCGTACATACGTCCGCCATTACGGTGGCCGTTATTCCCGAAGTCGATGACGTTGAAATAGACATCAAGCCGAGCGATATCAAAATGGACGTGTATCGCTCCAGCGGCTGCGGCGGGCAAAGCGTCAACACGACCGATTCGGCCGTACGGCTAACCCATATCCCGACCGGTATCGTTGTGGCCATTCAAGATGAAAAATCCCAACACAAAAACCGCGACAAAGCGATGAAAATCCTCAAAGCCCGCGTGTATGAAGCCGAAATGCAAAAGCAACTGGCCGAACAATCCAACCAACGCAAGTTGCAAGTCGGAAGCGGCGATCGAAGCGAAAAAATTCGCACCTACAACTTCCCCCAAAACCGCCTTACCGATCACCGCATAGGACTTACGCTTTATGCACTGGACGATATTTTAGACGGTAACCTCGATTTGGTTATCGATCCGCTCATTGCACACGCACAAGCCGAAGCCATCAAAGAAGCGGGGCTTTAATCTTCTTCGCTTTCTTCTATCTCGGCATACGCTTTATCCAAATGCCGTCCCAGTGTATATTCAATGCCGTCCCACTCCTCATAATCGGCTAATGTTTTCTTCAAAGCATCAAGTACCTCATAGGGTTCCATCTCCTCTTCGTATGCATATTTCGCCGCTTCGGTAACGGCACGGAGATAGTGCAAATAGGGTTTTACCGTCGCCTCGCGACTGCCCGACTTTCCGTGACCCGGAACGTAATAGGCCATCTCTTTTTCGTCCATCAATGCCTCAAGAAGCGCCCTATTTCCAAAAATGCTGGAAGAGTCGTCAAACGCTCCAAAACGCCCCACCATCACATTATCACCCAAAAAAAGCGTTTTACTGTTGACATGTTCTATCAACAAGTCGGTATCGGTATGCGCCTGCTTGGGATGACGTACCGCAAACACTTCACCGTCCACCTCAATACGGTCTCCCTCTTTGATGGCTTTCGTCGGATAAGCAAACGCTTTGGTTCCTTTCAAATTGCCGCCGGTCAAACGATTAAGAATACCGTACCACTTCTCCGCTTCGCCCCCTTTTGCCGCTTCGATCATATGTTTGTCGGCATAAATAATCGCTTTTGGATAAGCTTCTATGACCGCTTTGTTGGCAAACCAATGATCGCCGTGTTTATGGGTATTAAACACCGCTAAAATCGGTTTTTTGCTTACTTTGGCAATCTCCGCCATCACTTTTTTCCCTACATTATAATTACCGCCCGGATCGATCACGATCAGTCCGTGTGCGCTTTCTATGACGGCGGGATTGTTCATAAACCCTTCGTTTTCTTTATTGGGTGCGCTTACCGGTCCGTGCATGACATAAACGTTTCGATGCACCTTTTCAAATGCAAACTCTCCGTATTTTTTTAACGTAAAAGCAAACAACGGCGACATCCCTACCGCGAAAACAAACACCGCAGCTACCATCCCTTTACGCATCAGCACTCCTTTTTTTTGATGATACGCTATAATTATACCAAACAAAAAAAAGAAGGAATAATGCCATGTCGACATTTGCACCGTTGCCGCAAAACGAACCGATTAAAACGGTTATCAAAGCGGCTTTTGACGCCGATTTGGACATTGAGGGAGGATGGGGGTACGATACGCAAGCTCCGCTTATAATCAAAGCCCTCCCCGAAGACCATTCCAAAGAGCAGTTACAACATATGCTCGCTTCGATGCGCTGCTATCTTGAAATGCATATGACCCTCCCTAAAGAGAAACGCTACGGAAGCATTAATCTCAATGAAAAACATCGCCGCAAAGAAGGGACGTTAGAATCGGTTACCTATAGTGTAGAAGCAATGAAAGAGAGCGATTACGAAAGATTTATCAACGAATACAAAGAAGGATACGGAAAGAGTGATTTTGATATGAACGATCACTTCCGACGCCGTAAAGCAGCGACACTTCGACGTGATATTACGGTTGTGTTTGATATTTCCGCTTTGGAATAAAGAAAAAAATATGCCGCAACGCGGCGCAAGAAGATATCTTACTTGATCTTCTTGCAAGCGCTCATGGTGTTGCCTTTAAGATCAACCCAAGAGATGCAAAGCTCATCGCCTTTCTTAGCACCCTTAAATTTAAACTTCAAAAGCGGGTTTTTAGAAAGAAATTGGCTTGTAGATGCGTCAAATACTACTTTGTCACCCACTTTTGCCGTAACGTGTGTAATAAAGTTTGCTTCCGTACCTTTACGTTTAGCTTGGTCGTATGTCAGCATCTCATGCTGCATCATAACTTTAACCTGTACGTAATCGCCTTTATCTTTTGCTTTGATTTTAATTTTACCCATAGACTATCCTTTTTTATGTTCAATTCGTGATCAAAGGTGAAGACTTAGCCTTCACAACCGCCTTTGGCAACTTCCAAAGACACCTCGCCTTTGTAAAACTTACCGTCTTGCCCTTCTACGATTGCCGTAATCGTACCGGAACCTTTCATCTTGATTTTGAACGTATAATCGATGATAGAGTCTTTATCGCAGTTAAACACACACACCAACGACTCAGGGTTGACATTTTGCAGAACCGCTACCGATTTTGCCGCAATGTCGGATTTAACCGTTACGGGTACCGCTCCACCGTTACTTGCAACCTTGGGAGCTTTCACTTTGACGTCACCCGCTTCAAGCTTAACGTCACCGTAAAGCGCTTTAATCGCATCTTCTACCGTTTTCGCCGTCCAAGCGTCAGGCTTGGTTTGTCTAAAGTCAATGGTGCTCAACGCACTCAACGTCGCAGGCAGTGTCGCCATTGCCAACACACCGAATCCCATGAAATTTCTTCTGTTCATTCTCGTTCCTTTTTAAAAGAAATTTGCATACAAAGGTGTCAAACCTTTGTATGATTATACATTATCTTTTGTGAAATGACTGTGAAATAAGTGACTTATTTCGACTGGCTGATCATATAATCAACCACCTCTTTGATCTTCTCATCCGGCAAAGTCGTACCGCCTTTAGGAGGCATACCGCCTTTTCCTTTGATGGCGTTTTCGTAAACTTTTTCAATGCCTTGTTTCAAGACTTTCGCCCAAGCTTTTTTGTCGCCGACCATCGGCGCACCCATGGCGTCGGTACCGTGACATACCGCACAGGTAGACTCGTACACCTTTTTACCCGGATGCTCTTTGGCCGCACCCTCTTTTTTCTTAGGCAAGTCTTTTTTCTCTGAAATGGGCGGAATATAATCGCTAATGCCGCCGCCTTCGATGCGTGCCAATTTAGGCTTGCCTTTAAAACAATTTTTCATACAGCGCTTGCCGTTGCCGTAGTTGCTAAAGTCGTTAAAGAACTTACGCGCGTTTTCAAGACCGCGCGGCCCGTCGATTTTAGGAATAAAACCGTCTTTGTTGGGCATTTCGAGCTTCAAAAACTTCTCACGATTAAGCTCATACTCGTCATCAAGCTCTTCCCCGTCGATTTTAAGTTCGTTAATCGCAATGATATAGGCACACAACGCATACACTTCATTGTCCGTCAACGACATCGGATGCGGGTGAGGCATACCGGTTTTGATGTACCACCAAAGCGTGCTAGCTCTCGGCCAATAGGTACCAAATACACGAATCGGCGCTTCATCGTTACCGTCTACACGCTGATATGTCAAGGTTTTTTGCCCTTCATAGGCGTTACCTTTTTGAAGAGCCGGATATCCCGCACCGCCGGTACCGAAGTCAAAGTGACACGCAGCACACTTTTCCTCATAAATCTCGTCACCCTCTTCTACCGTACCGTGTCCTTCGGGGAGGCCGGTACCGTCGGGCATGACGTCGATATCCCATGCCTTAATCTCATCCGCAGTCGGTTTGCGACCGTAGGAAACCTTGATTTTGTTTACCTGCGTATTGACATGATACGGCCCCGTCATTCCGTGCTTGACAGGATACGTAGCGCCGCCGTCAATAACCTTCTTGCCGTTGGCATATGTGCGGCTTGCACCGGTGCTTGACGCAAACGCACTTGCCGTCATCGCAACCAGCGCTGCGGAAATCGCAATATTACGATAAGACTTGAACATTGTTCACCTCCCCTTTGGCTGTAACTTCCCAGGTATGAATTCCGTTTCTATGATAGACCGACTCGACACCCATGACTTCACGCTCATGTTTGACCGTCGGCTGAATATGCCCCGCATCGTCACGTGCACGGCTGGAAAGCAACAACGGCTTGCCTTCCCATTTGTACATATAGCTAAAACGCGTCCAAGCTTTGGGAAGTACCAAACCTTTCAGTTTTGCTTCTACCCAGTTTTTACCGCCGTCAAACGAAATATCGACACCCGTAATGGTACCCATACCGGACCATGCCAGCCCCTCAATCTCTACCCAATCGCCTTTTTTCAGGTTCGTCCAGGGTTTTTCGGGGCAAGGATTGGTAATAACGGAGTTGACTTCGTTGGCATAGAAGTGCTGAATCGCTTTCCCGCTAGGCTTAAGCGCCGTATATTTTGCCGTTTCTTCTTTCGCATAATACGGCTCTTCGGAAAACTCAAGACGGCAAAGCCATTTGACACAAAGATTTCCTTCCCAGCCCGGCAGAAGCAGACGAATGGGATATCCCTGTTCGGGACGCAACGCCTCACCGTTTTGCGCCCAAACAATCATCGCGTCATCAAGCACTTTGTCAATAGGCACCGTACGTCCCATATGAGAGCTGTCCCCGCCCTCGGCAAGCATCCAACGTGCATTCTTTTTCAATCCGAGATCTTTAAGGATGTCTTTTAGATATACCCCCGTCCATTCGGCACAGCTCATCATACCTTTAGCAAACTGAAGCGAAGGGAACTGAGGACCGCGCCATTCCGGACCGCCGTTGGCGGGACATTCGATAAAGTGAATGCGGCTGACGCTGGGATAACGCTTAAGCTCTTCCATCGTCAATACCACAGGCTTTTCAACAAGCCCGTGAATCATCAAGCGATGTTTATTCGGATCGATTTCCGCCACACCGCCGTGACAACGGCTAAAGAACAATCCGTTAGGCGTAATGATACCTTCAAGGTCTTGAATGGGGCACATAGCAATCGAAGCATACCAGTTCCCTGAAGAAAGAAGCTTGGTATTTCTTCTAGTTACG
>Ga0256843_1003065_pt1 | contig 11792 bp, 7 predicted proteins | sample AlvinellametaG_FD_191572 | JGI IMG/M metagenome (GOLD analysis project Ga0256843, IMG submission 191572) | Pompeii worm associated microbial communities from hydrothermal vent at the East Pacific Rise, Pacific Ocean - Alvinella | ecosystem: Host-associated > Annelida > Integument > Unclassified ... | reverse complement strand
AAATCACAGTTTTTGCATCTAAAGGATATCTAATTATATTTCCATCTTCTGTTGCAAGGATAATTGCTGGTTTATAATTTGGTGGAATATACTCATTCAAAGCCAATCTACTATTTCCAGTAAATTCATCATATTGCTCAGTAGCAGTTATTCCGGGAATAATATCTTCAAATGCCACTTTTCCACTTCTTTCTGCAATGATTGGATCTGTATGTGGATCCCACTCAGCAATTACAATTTGAGTATTATCTTTTGGAGAAGAGATAAGATCTCCTTTATTTACACTCTCTCCAGCAGCTTTTTGGATAATAGATCCTCTAGAAATATAATGTCTTGCTGCTTCTCTGCCTTTAGTATCTACAATAACTGCAAAAAGTCCTTTTTCTTCTACAGGTTTACCTTTTTCTATTGTATGAATTGGCTCTAGGAAGTCTCCTTTTAAAATGTAGTATTGAATACTTCCCTTTGCGTCTGCTTTGATTGGTTGAGTAATTGGAGCTCCATCTTCAACCTTTAATTCACTTGCATAATGGATATGGTTTGGAATATTCCACGCATCTTTTATAAGTTCAGCAATAGAATCTCCCTCTTTTACCTTTGAATCTTTTGGATAAGGTAAAAAGATTTTTCCTTCAATCTTTCCACCAATTCCAGCTAATTCACTATCCTTTGCAACATCACTTTTTCTAAAAGTATATTTCTTTTGTCTTCCATCTTCTCCAGTTAATGTCAAAACTGTCTCATCGTGCAAAGTACTAATATTTAAAGTTCCATCGAACAAAGCTTTAATTTTTGGTTCTACTAATAAAATTCCAGCATTTCTTCTATTGAAGATAATTTTTTTACCTTCTCTATTTTTATAAGCTTCAATTTTATAGTATCTTACAAATCCTTCTTTTGTAGCTACTACTTTTCTCTCTTTTTTTCCAGCAGTTGCTGCTCCTCCTGCGTGGAATGTTCTAAGTGTTAGCTGAGTTCCTGGTTCTCCAATTGATTGAGCCGCAATAATTCCTACTGCTTCTCCTGGTTTTACTAAGCGGTTTTCAGCCATATTTAGACCATAACACTTAGCACAAATTCCTTTTGGAGCTTTACAAGTAGCAGGAGCTCTAATTACAACTGATCTTACACCAGATTCTTGGATTAATTTAGCTCCTTCTTCATCTATTAATTGACCTTCAGCCAGAAGAATTTCATTTGTAATTGGATCAATTACCTCTTTTGCTAAAACTCTTCCATAGATTCTGTCTTTTAGAGATTCTACTAATTTATTTCCTTGATAAATATCAGAAACCTCAATTCCTTCATGAGTTGCGCAATCTTCCATACTAATTTTTACATTTTGAGCAACATCAATCAATTTTCTTGTCAAATATCCAGCATTTGCTGTCTTTAGCGCAGTATCTGCAAGTCCTTTTCTTGCTCCGTGAGTTGAAATAAAATATTCAAGTACATTTAATCCATCTCTAAAACTTGAAATAATTGGAGTTTCAATAATTTCTCCATTTGATTTAGCCATAAGTCCTCTCATACCTGAGAGCTGGCGAATCTGATTCTCACTACCTCTTGCACCTGAGTCTGCCATCATATACACAGAGTTAAATCCATCTTTATCGGCTTTGATTAACTCCATCAATTTTTTTGCGATTCTATTGTTTGCATCGTTCCAAATATCAATGATTTTATTGTATCTTTCTTGATTTGTCATCAAACCATCGGAATATTGCTTTTGGATTTCATAAGCTTTTTGTTTACTTTCTTGAATAATTTGTTCTTTCTCTGGCGGAGTTTTAATATCATCAATAGAAATTGATACTCCAGCTTTTGTAGCATACTCAAATCCAAGACTCTTTAGGTTATCTAAAAATTCTGCTGTATAAGAGATTCCGCTATGTTTATAAATGTAGTCAACCAAAGCGGCAATATTTCCCTTTTTCATTACTCTATTCCACATATTTAATGGAACATAATCTGGAATAATAGATTTTAAAATAACTCTTCCAGCTGTTGTTGTAATTACTCTATCATCAATTACTGTTCTAATTCTTGCATTTATATCTAAAGTTCCTTGTTCATAAGCAATTAAAACCTCATCAACATTAGAAAAGAGTTTATGCTCACCCTTTACTTCACTTTTTTCAAGAGAAAGATAATAAAGTCCTAAAATCATATCTTGAGAAGGAACAGCAATTGCACGACCTGATGCTGGAAGCAAGATATTCATTGAACTTAGCATCAAAATTTTTGCTTCAGCTATTGCTTCATCAGAAAGAGGAACATGTACTGCCATTTGGTCCCCGTCAAAGTCTGCATTAAATGCCGCACACACAAGTGGATGAAGCTGAATTGCTTTTCCTTCAATTAATTTTGGATGGAAAGCTTGAATTGAGAGTTTATGTAAAGTTGGAGCTCTGTTAAGTAATACTGGATAACTATCTACAACTTCTTCTAAACACTCCCAAACTTCATTTGCCTTTGTTTCTATCATCTTTTTTGCTTGTTTTAGAGTTGTAGCATACTTTTTTTCTTGAAGTTTTGCCATTAGATGAGGTTTAAAGAGTTCAATTGCCATTCTTTTTGGAAGTCCACACTGATCCATTCTAAGATCAGGTCCAACGACAATTACACTCCTTCCAGAAAAGTCAACCCTTTTTCCAAGCAAGTTTTGTCTAAAACGTCCACTTTTTCCTTTGATAATTTCACTCAAAGATTTAAGAGGTCGTTTATTTGCGCCTTTGACTGAATTTCCTCTTCTTCCATTATCAAATAAAGCATCAACTGCTTCTTGAAGCATTCTTTTTTCATTTCTTACAATAATTTCTGGTGCATCAAGTTCTAAAAGTCTTTTTAATCTTTGATTTCTATTAATTACTCTTCTGTAAAGATCATTTACATCACTTACTGCAAATTTTCCTCCATCAAGTGGAACCAGAGGTCTTAAATCTGGTGGAAGAACTGGTAAATATGTAAGCATCATCCATTCAGGATTATTTCCAGAATTCAAAAATGCTTCAATTACTTTGAGTCTTTTTACAATTGTCTTTCTTTTTGCCTCTGATTTTGTATTTTGGATCTCTTCTTTTAAAGAGTGGAGCATATCTACTAAATCAAGTTCAGCTAAGAGTTCTTTTACAACCTCTCCACCCATTCTAGCATCAAATCCAGTATCTTTGAAGTGTTTATTTAACTGTTGAAACTGTTCTTCATTTAAGACATCATACTTTTTAACTGGATTTATTCCTTCACTATCATAACTTGCCATTCCTGGGTTTTTGACAATATAAGCTTCATAATAAAGAACTCTTTCTAAATCTTTCATCTTAACTCCAAGCAAAGTTCCTATTCTGCTTGGAAGTGAATTTACATACCAAATATGAGCCACTGGAGCTACAAGTTCAATATGTCCCATTCTATCACGTCTTACTTTTGAACTTGTAACTTCTACTCCACACTTTTCACAAACAATACCTTTGTATCTCATCTTTTTATATTTTCCACAAAGGCACTCATAATCTCTTACTGGTCCAAAAATTTTTGCACAAAAAAGCCCATCTCTTTCTGGCTTTAGCGTTCTGTAATTGATAGTTTCTGGTTTTTTAACTTCTCCATAACTCCAAGATAAAATTTTCTCTGGACTTGCAACCTTTAATTGGAGAGCCGCGATATCTTTTGGTCTCTCCTCTTTTTTCATATCAATTGGAATGTAATTTTCAAGATCTCTAATCATAGCTCACTCTCTTTTTCATCTTCATCTTTCTTTTTTTCAAAAAGTTCTACATCAAGTCCTAAGGCTTGAAGCTCTTTTGTAAGCACAAACATAGTTTCAGGAATTCCAGACTCAGGAACACTTTCACCCTTACTAATTGCACTGTAAGCTTTAGCACGACCTTCTACATCATCAGATTTAATTGTTAACATCTCTTTTAGAGTGTAAGCAGCACCATAAGCCTCAAGTGCCCAAACTTCCATTTCTCCAAATCTTTGACCTCCAAATAGAGCTTTACCTCCAACAGGTTGTTGAGTTACAAGAGAGTATGGCCCTGTACTTCTTGCATGTACCTTTTCATCTACTAAGTGATGAAGTTTTAACATATACATATATCCAACATTAACTCTTTCTAAGATTTTTTCTCCAGTTTTTCCATCATAAAGGGTTGTTTTTCCATCTTTATCAATTTTTGCAAGTTCAAAGAGTTTATCAAATTCCTCTTTTGTAGGAGATTCAAATGCTGAGACTGCAAATTTTACCCCCTTACTCCAATCTCTTGCGTATTTAATCAACTCTTCATCACTCATTTTTGCAATTTCATTTTTTGCTCTCATGAGTTTTGCAGTATTTGCAATCTCACTCATTTTAGCTCTTAACTCTTTTACAAAATCTTCTTTTTTCTTCTCAAAAATCTCTTGAATTTGTTCCCCAAGTTTTTTTCCAATAAGACCTAAGTGAACTTCTAGAATTTGTCCAATATTCATACGGCTTGGAACTCCAAGAGGATTTAAGATCAGATCAACTGGAGTTCCATCTTCCATGTATGGCATATCAATTTCTGGGACAATTGTAGAGACAATACCTTTATTTCCGTGACGTCCGGCCATTTTGTCCCCAACTTTGATTTTTCTTTTTGTAGCAATATAAACTTTTACAAGTTTTGTTACGCCATTTGGAAGAAGATCATCATTTTCTAAAACTGAAAGTTTTTCTTCATGCTCTTTTTTGTATTTTTTCTTCTGTTTGATAAAGTAATTCTTGATATTTTCAAACTCTTCTTGTACCTCTTTAGAGTAAGATGTCACAATACTTCTTAGAGCAAATCTGTTGATAGTTTTTATCACATCTGCTGGAATTTTTTCTCCAGCTTTAAACTCTTTATCTCCAACCACAACATCTTCTTGTAAGACTTGTTCAGAAAGGTAAGCTGTGATTCTTAAAATCTCTTCTCTGTCGATCATCAAAAGCTGATCGTGATGAATTCTATCTAGTTTTGCTCTTTCTTCTTCATAAGCTTTTCTTGCTCTTGGATCATTTCTGTAACTTTTTTTATTCAAAATTTTAATATCAACAACAACCCCTTCCATAGATGCTGGGCAATAAAGAGATTTATTTACAACATGTCCAGCTTTATCTCCAAAAATTGCTCTTAGGAGTCTTTCTTCTGGAGTTGGCTTAATTTCTCCTTTTGGAGAAACTTTCCCAACAAGAATCATTCCAGGTTTAACATAAGTTCCAATCTTGACAATTCCGCTTTCATCAAGATGCATTAAATCTTCTTCTCTTACATTTGGAATATCTCTTGTAATCTCTTCTGTTCCATGTTTTAATTCTCTTGCTTCTATCTCTTTTTCATAAATATGAATTGATGTAAAACTATCTTCTCTAATTAATTTTTCAGAAAGAATAATTGCATCTTCATAGTTATATCCATTCCAAGGCATAAACGCTACAAGTATATTTTTCCCAAGAGCAAGTTCTCCTTGATCCATATTTGGACCATCAGCAATAATTTCATCTTTTTTTACCTCTTGTCCTTCATAGACAATTGGAACTTGACTAAAAGAGGTGTTTTGGTTAGTTCTCATATTTTTTTCAAGCATATAGTGGTCGATAAAAATACCATTTTCATCTTCACCTTTGATATAGATATTTCTAGCATCTACTTTCTCAACCACTCCTGCTCTTTTTGCTTTAACTGCTTCCCACGCATCTCTTGCTACAACTGACTCAATTCCAGTCCCAACAATTGGAGCCTCTGTTTTTAAAAGAGGGACTGCTTGGCGTTGCATGTTTGATCCCATCAAAGCACGGTTTGCATCATCATGCTCTAAGAAAGGAATTAGTGCTGCAGTTGCTCCACTTACCATCAAAGGAGAAACATCAATTAAATCAACTTTGCTAGCTTCATTTAATCCAATATTTCCATTAAGTCTTGTTTCAATAAAGTCATCAATAATGTATCCATTCTCATCTACTTTAGTTGAAGCTGGAGCAATTACTTTATCTTCTTCTTGGGTTGCAGTTAGATAGACAATTTCATTTGTAACTTTTCTATCTTTTACCACTTTATAAGGAGCTTCAATAAATCCAAACTCATTTACTTTTGCATAAGTTGCTAACGTGTTAATTAATCCAATATTTTGTCCTTCAGGAGTTTCTATTGGACAGATTCTTCCATAGTGAGTTGGATGCACATCCCTTGCTTCAAATCCAGCTCTTTCTTTTGTCAAGCCTCCTTCTCCAAGAGCTGAGAGTCTCCTTTTGTGAGTAATTTCACTAAGAGGGTTTGTCTGATCCATAAATTGGCTAAGCTGTCCACCAGCAAAAAATTCCAAAATAGTATTTGTAATCATTTTAGAATTAATTAAATCATGAGGCATCAAATCATCCAAAGAGCCACTTAAAGTGGTCATTTTATCTTTGATAGCTTTTTGCATCTTCATCAAACCACTATGAAGCTCATTTCCAAGAAGCTCTCCAATTGCCCTAATTCTTCTATTTCCAAGGTGATCTCTATCATCAATATGTCCATCACCATTTTTAACTTTAATCAAATATTTAACAGTATTAATGATATCTTCATTTGTCAAAACTGTAATATATTCTGGAACATCTTGAGAGAGCTTATGATTCATTTTCATTCTACCAACTTTGGTTAGATCATATCTTTCTGGATCAAAGAAAAGCTCTCTTAAGAACTCTTTTGCATTTTCTGGAGTTACAGGCTCTCCTGGTCTCATTACTTTATGAATTCTAATAGCAGAGAGCAAATTTTCATCTTCAATATCTTCCATCTGTTTAAGAAGTCTTAGACTCTCTCCATCTGCAATAAAAGATTTAATGATAGATGCATCAGCTCCTTCTGCTAAATCATCTGCTATTATAAAGCTTTTAACTCCAGCTTCTATGATTCTTTTTAATCTATTCTCATCCAAAGCTGTAACCGCATCAAAAAGAACTTCTCCAGAGTTCATATCTACAATTGGCTTTGCCAAATATCTTTCCATCAAGATTTCAACTGGATATTCAATCCATTCAAGCCCTTCTTCAGCTAATTTTTGAGCTTTTTTTCTAGTTAATCTTTTTCCAGCAGCTACAATTAAATTTCCATCTATATCTTTGATATCAAAATCTGCTCTTCCTGCATAATCTTTTGGATCAAACTTAACTAAAAATTTATTATCTTTAATAAAAATCTCTTTAGTTGGATAAAAAAGCTTAATAATATCTTCTTTAGAATAATCTAAAGCTCTAAACAGAATAGTTACAGGTATCTTTCTTCTTTTATTAATTCTTGCATAAAGAATATCTTTTGTATCATACTCAAAATAGAGCCAGCTACCTCTTCCAGGAATAATTTGAGCTGAATAAATTGGTCTATTGGAAGCATTATTTGCTTCTGCTTCTTTAAAGATAACTCCAGGACTTCTATGAAGTTGATTTACAATTACTCTTTCAACTCCATTTACAATAAAAGAGGTTCTATCAGTCATTAGAGGAATATCTCTTACATGAATATATTGCTCTTTTATATGTTTTGGTTCAAGTCTTTCACCAGTTTTTTCATCTCTATTCCAAATAATTAGAGCAATCTTTAATTTAAGAGAAACTGAATAAGTAAGACCCTTTTCCATGCACTCTCTAACAGTATATTTTGGCTTGATAATCTCAGAGCCTCTGTATTCAAGAGTTATTCTATTTTGTTGATCATGAATTGGAAAAGAGTCTCTAAAGACTTTTTCAATAATACTATTACTTCTATCCTTAGCCCCTAACATCAAAAAGTTTTCATAACTTTTTTGTTGCAACTGCAACAGATGTGGAATCTCAATCTCTCTTGGAGTTTTTGAAAAATCTACTCGGAGTCTGTTACCTGAGTGAAGTGAATTTAACATTGGCTAACCTTAACTATTTTTGTTTTAGGTAGTGTTTTAAGATACACAAGCAAACCATACAAGAGTTTGCCTCTACATCCAAAAAGGGGGAGATATACCAAGAGGAAAACCCCCTGGCAGAGTCTAAAATTATTTAAGTTCGACAGTAGCTCCTGCTTCTTCAAACTGCTTTTTAAGTTCTTCTGCTTCTTCTTTAGATACACCTTCTTTAATTACAGTTGGAACATCTTCAACTGCTGCTTTAGCCTCTTTTAGACCAAGACCAGTTACACTTCTTACAACTTTAATTACATTAATTTTCTTAGCACCAACACCAGTTAGAACTACATCAAATTCAGTTTGTTCCTCAACTGCTTCTCCAGCACCAGCACCAGGAGCAGCTACAACTGTAGCTTGAGCAGAAACTCCAAATTTTTCTTCAAACTCTTTTACAAGTTCACTAAGCTCTAGTACAGTTAGATTTGAGATATACTCTAAAACATCCTCTTTAGTACATGCCATTTGCAATCCTTTTTATAGTTTTTTATTATTTATTTTCAATTAACTTTAATAAGACTTATGCTGCTTCTTCTTCTTTTTTCTTGCGAAGAGCATCAAGTCCAATAGTAAAATTGCGAATTGGTGCACTCCAAACATTCAAGAGCATACCAATTAGTTCATCTCTACTTGGCAATTTAGCCATTGCTACAATTGTAGATAGATCCACTGCTTTGCCTTCAAGGGCTCCAGCTTTCATTTTAAATCTATCTTTAAACTCAGTTGCAGCTTTATCGGCTACTTTACAAGTTGCAATTTGATCAGCTCCCCAAACCAAAAGATTGGTATCTTTTAAGTTTAAATCCTCAATTCCTGCGTTTTTTAGTGCAATTGTTGCAAGAGTATTTTTTACTACTTTTACATGAGCTTCATTTTCTCGTGCAAGTTTTCTTACAGATTCAAGCTCTTGACAAGTAAGCCCTTTGTAGTCGCAAACTACAATAGCTTCAGACTCTTTTAAAGCAGCACTTAACTCTTCAACAAGTTGCTTTTTTTGCTCTCTTGTCACCTGCTTCTCTCCTTTCAGACCTTGGATAGGGCATCCCAAAAAGGGAAAAACCTCTTGGCCTGTTTAAGCTTTCGCCCCTATCCTCTTTGGCCAAGATTAAAACTCATAGATCTATTTCAGATCCATAAGCTCAGTTGTATTTAGTTTAATCGATGGACTCATTGTAAGTGAAAGGGTAGCATTTTTAATATATTTTCCCTTTGCACTTGCTGGTTTTAATTTATTAATCTTTTCAACAAAAGTTTTTAAATTCTCTTTTATTTTATCACTCTCAAAGCTAACTTTTCCAATTCCTGCGTGCATATTTCCTTTTTTATCAACACGGAAATTTACTTGTCCACCTTTTGCATTTTTTACAGCTTGAGCTATATCTTGAGTAATTGTTCCAGTTTTTGGGTTTGGCATAAGTCCTTTTGGCCCCAAGATTCTGGCAACTCTTCCTAGCATTCCCATCATATCCGGAGTTGCAATCACAATATCAAAATCGATATTTCCTTCTTGGATTTTAGAAATAAGCTCATCCGCATCTACAAAATCAGCTCCTGCCTCTTTTGCTTCATCTACCTTTGCACCTTTTGCAAATACTGCTACTTTCACCTCTTTCCCAGTTCCATGAGGAAGAACAACTGAACCTCTAATCATTTGATCAGCGTGTCTTGGGTCTACATTTAAATTTAATGCAACCTCAACTGTCTCATCAAATTTAGCAGATTTTAATTCTTTAATTTTTTCAACTGCTTCATCAATAGTATAAACTTTATCTTTATCTATTTTTGCTAGTAATGCTTGTTTTCTTTTACTAATTTTTTTTGACATCTATTCTCTCCGCTATTTTTGCTCCCACTTTAGTTTTAAATCTTAAGTGGTAAAAAGATTTTTAATCTACGATCTCTACACCCATGCTTCTACAGCTTCCTGCAATAATTTTTGCAGCTTGCTCTTTATCATCAGTATTTAGATCCTCGATTTTTTGATCAACAATTTTCATAAGTTGCTCTTTAGTAATTTTTGCAACTTTATTTAATAGTGGATTGCTACTTCCTTTTTGAATACCAGCTTCTTTTTTGATCAAATCAGTTACAGGTGGTTGTTTTGTAACAAAAGTAAAGCTTCTATCAGTATAGACTGTAATTTCAACTGGAACATTAAATCCCATCTTATCTTTAGTTTTTTCATTAAAAGCTTTACAAAACTCCATAATATTTACACCACGCTGACCAAGAGCAGGACCAACTGGAGGTGTTGGAGTAGCTTTTCCCGCAGGAATAATTAGCTTAAATTTTTCTTGAACTTTTTTAGCCATTTGACCTATCCTTGATTTAAATTATTTTTTCTACTTGAGTATGTAAAATCTCTACAGGGGTATTTCTTCCAAAAATTGAAACATTTAGTTTAAGTTTCCCATGATCTAAATCATACTCTTCTACTATCCCTGTAAAGTTAGCAAAAGGTCCATCGATAATTCTTACCATTTCACCTTGTTCAAAATCAACTTTTGGACGAGGAGGAGCTTTTTTCTCCATCTTCTCAAGTATGAGTTTGATATCTGATTCACTAAGAGGTGTTGGAGTCTTTTGCTCCCCTATAAATCTAGATACTTTTGGAAGTCTTTGGATCTTATACCAAAGATCAATATCCAGATCTATATTGGCAAATACATAACCAGAATAAAGAGATCTTTCAGTAATCTTTTTCTGGCCATTTTTAACTTCAATAACCTCTTCAGTAGGTACTACGACATCTTTAATTTTATCTTCTAGGCCGTAATCCTTTGCCAACTTTTCAATTGCTTTTTTGACAGTTCTCTCACTTCCAGCATAAGTTTGTATCGCGTACCATTGATGAGCCATCTTAAACCTTAGATTTTTTTATATAGTTGAAGAGACAATTGCAGACATAAGCATATCTACAAGTGCCAAGAATATAGATATTACAGTTACTACCAAAAGTACAGCAACAAAAGCTTGTCTTACTTGTACTTTGGTAGGAAAGATGACTTTGTCTAATTCGACTTTAGCTTCTATTAAAAACTCTTTTAGCTTTTCCATTTTTACCTTCTTATGGCAGGCCAAGAGGGACTCGAACCCACGACACCTGGTTTTGGAGACCAGTGCTCTACCAACTGAGCTATTGGCCTATAAAATGCTAAAGAGAGAAGATTATAACTTCATCTCTTTATGAATTGTATGGCATCTACACCATTTACAATATTTTTTTAGTTCCAATTTGGCAGTTGTGTTTTTTTTGTTTTTAGTTGTGTGATAGTTTCTTCTACTGCACTTCTCACACCCTAGATGAATAATCTCTCTCATCTTAGCTCCATTTTACATTTTAATCCTCCCAAAAGGGAGGGAGTAATTACTCAATAATTTTAGTTACAACTCCAGCACCAACTGTTCTACCACCTTCACGGATAGCAAATCTTGTTCCTTCTTCAAGTGCAATTGGAGCAATCAATTCAACTGTAAGTTTTACGTTATCTCCTGGCATTACCATTTCAACACCTTCTGGAAGAATAACGCTACCAGTAACATCTGTTGTTCTTACATAAAATTGTGGTCTATAGTTATTAAAGAATGGTGTATGTCTTCCACCTTCTTCTTTAGTTAGAACGTAAACCTCTGCTTCAAATTTAGTATGAGGAGTAATAGAACCTGGCTCACAAAGTACCATACCTCTTTGAACATCATCTTTGCTGATTCCTCTAAGAAGAACCCCAACATTATCTCCAGCTTGACCACAATCCATCTCTTTTCTAAACATCTCAACGCCAGTTACTGTTGTTTTTTGAGTATCTTTAAGTCCTACGATTTCTACTTCATCTCCAACGCAGACTTTTCCTCTTTCAATCTTACCAGTA
>Ga0256843_1003064_pt1 | contig 11797 bp, 11 predicted proteins | sample AlvinellametaG_FD_191572 | JGI IMG/M metagenome (GOLD analysis project Ga0256843, IMG submission 191572) | Pompeii worm associated microbial communities from hydrothermal vent at the East Pacific Rise, Pacific Ocean - Alvinella | ecosystem: Host-associated > Annelida > Integument > Unclassified ... | reverse complement strand
TTGATGATAGATTGCACGTAATTGTTCCAATTTTTCTATATCTTCTATTGGTGCATCACTAAGATTACAGAACTCTTTTAAACTTTTTTTAGAAAATCCGTAGATACCGATATGTCCAAAGTAAACTGCGTCACCGTTTTGATTATGGGGTATTTTTGCACGTGAAAAGTAGATGGCATCACCTTTTTCATCTAAAACAACCTTGACAAGATTTGGATCTATTGCTGCTTCTGCGTTTATAGAGTTGTAACAGCTGCCCATGATAAACTCTCTTTTTTCTGATTGAAGCTTTTTGAGTTTACTCATCAGTGCCTCAACGACATCCGGTTCAATAAAAGGCTCATCGGCTTGTACATTGATGATAAGTTCATCATCATTTAGATCTAAAATTGTCGCACACTCATAAATTCTATCTGTACCGCTTTTATGTGTTGTTGATGTGAGCATTGCATCAATGCCGTGTTCTTTACATTTTTTGATGATAATTTCATCATCGGCAGCCACTACGACTCTATCTAAATGGGCAACTCTTTTTGCTGTTCTTACGACCATTGGCAGTCCGTCTATCTCAGCTAAAACTTTCTGTGGAAAACGCGTTGATGCGAGTCTTGCAGGAATGATAATCATGGTAAATATGCCTTTATGATATAATTGCAATATTATAACCCAAGGGACTTTAAGTAATGCTTCTTTATCAGCCGGAATCGGGCTACTGTTACAACAGCGATTCTATTTTTCTTTATGATTTTATCAACTTTTTTAAGCCCAAAGGAAAAGTACTAGATGTTGGAACAGGATGTGGTGTTGTTGGTCTTTTAGTCGCGAGAGACAACCAAAAGGTTGAACTTGAAGCCGTGGAAAAACAGGCTGCGTTTAGGGAGTATGCCAAGGTAAACGCAAGAGTAAATAAGATACCCTTGCATTTACATGAGGGAGATTTTCTCGAACTTAAAAGTGACACAAAGTATGATTATATTATTTCAAACCCACCTTTTTACCCTGCAGGGGTACAAAAGAGTGAAAATGAGATGCTTTATCATGCCCGTTATAATATAAATCTGCCTCTTGATGTATTTTTTAAAAAGGTATCACAGCTTTTAAAACCGCAATCGCATTTTATATTTTGTTATGATGCAACTCAGTTTGGATTGATATGTGAAGAGCTTGCAAAAGTAAAGATGCGTGTTGTTGATGTGCAGTTCGTACATCCTAAAAGTGACAGAAGTGCGTCATTGGTTATGGTTCATGCACGTAACGGTTCAAAAGCAATGATGAAGGTCTGGCCGCCATTTATCAGCTTTGAAGGTAATGATCCTTCTTTAAAGGTACAAAAGATATATGAACAAGCTAATACACAGAGTATAAAATGTCAAATATAGTAAGAAAAGAGGGTTATCCTTATGCATTTAATGCAGATGCCTGTGCAACATGTCAAGGGCGTTGCTGTACCGGAGAGAGTGGCTACATCTATGTCACAAAAAATGAGATCGAAAAGATTGCTTCTCTGTTGGAGATGGACGTTAATGATTTCAGGGTAAAATATCTTTTTCAAAAAGGGTATAAATTTTCTATTAAAGAACAGAAGTTTCAAGACTCATATGAGTGTATTTTTTATGATAGAGAGACGAATGGGTGTAAAATATATTTGGCAAGACCAAATCAGTGTAAAACTTTTCCATTTTGGGACTACTTTAAAACCAGAGTTGATGAGTTAAAAGAAGAGTGTCCAGGAATAATTGATGATTAAAATTTTTACTTTTGTATTTGTAGCACTCTTTTTTGTTGCATGTTCAACACAACCAAAAGCTCCTAAACCGAGTGAAAAAGCATTTGAAGGAGAAGATACATATATTCTTTTTGCATTACGTGCAGAACAGATTAGAGATTACAAAAGTGCTGCGATGCTGTTTGATAAACTCTATAACAAATCTTCAAAAAAAGAGTATCTTTATCGCTCGTTAACTGATGAGTTACATGCAAAAGAGTATAAAAAAGTGCTTGCGAAGGTAGAATCTTTAACACATGGTTCTTTATCTGATGCAAAACTGGTACGTTACAAGATTATGGCACTCGTTGCACTCTCTCGACTTGATGAGGCAAAAGAACTTGCTATGGCATTAGCAAAAAAGACTCGTAAAGCAGATGACTATATACTTGCCAGTGATGTGTTCATTAAGAAAAAAGAGTATAACATGGCACTGAAGTATCTTGACAGTGCCTATGTACAGAATTATAATGAAAAGATTCTGGATAAAATGGCCATCATTTTATATGTAAACTTAGATAGAAAAAAAGATGCCATTGCATATTTGGAGACACATAGCCGTATCAATGGCTGTTCTAAACTGATATGTAACCGTCTTATCGGTATTTACAGTAATGAAAACAATATTGATGGACTGCTCTCGGTCTATAAGCGTCTTTATAACATTGATAAAAATGAGAACGTAGCACAAAAAATCATACAGATTTATGCGTATAAAAGAGATTATATTCAGTTGATTAATTTTTTAGAAGAGAGCGGTGCTGATGACGATGTTTTATTACAACTCTACATTACCGGTAAAAATTATGATAAAGCTTCCAAGTTAGCAGCGAAGTTATATGATGAGAAGGGAGATATTAAGTATCTTGGTCAAAGTGCTATTTATGAGTATGAGAGTCAAGCCAAAAATATCTCTAAAAAAGAACTTCACCAAGTAGTGAAAAAACTTGAAAAAGTAGTAGAAGAGACACATGATCCTTTATATGAAAATTATCTTGGATATATTTTGATCGATCACGACATTGATATCAAAAAAGGAATGGAGTACGTAAAAAATGTTTTAAAGAACAATCCTGACTCTGCATACTATTTAGACTCATTGGCGTGGGGATATTACAAACTTGGAAAATGTCATAAGTCAAAAGAACTTTTTGACAAAGTTGTGAAACTTGAAGGTGGAGATGATCCAGAAGTACTCAAACATGTAAACGCAGTGAAGAGATGTTTGGCAAAATCTAATAAAAAAACAAAGGTAAGAAAACAGAGATGATTTTAGATGATATTATAAAAAAGACAAAAGAGGATTTGGCAAAAAGAGAAAAAGAGTTTTCTCTTGATTGGTTAGGACGTTCTTTGGCATTTAATGCAAGACAACCTCGTGATGTTATTCCATTTTTAAAAGCGACAGAAGAGGACCCATACAGAATTATCTCAGAAGTGAAAAAAGCTTCACCGTCCAAAGGTATCATAAGAGAGGATTTTGATCCTCTTGCTATTGCGCAGCATTATGAAAAGGGTGGGGCAAGTGCAATATCAGTTCTTACAGAACCGCATTTCTTTCAAGGTTCTCTAGATTACTTAGCTGGTATTCGCCGATATGTCGGTATCCCTCTTCTAAGAAAAGATTTTATTGTCTCAAAATATCAAATCCTGGAAGCTTTGGTCTTTGGGGCTGATTTTATTTTACTTATTGCTGCGGCACTGAGTAAAAGTGAACTCAAAGAGTTGTTGAACTATGCTAGACATTTAGGTATGGAAGCTTTAGTTGAGGTTCATGACAAGAAAGATTTGGTAAAAGCCATCTATGCAGGTGCAGATATTATTGGTATAAATCACAGAAATCTTCAGACATTTGAGATGAACATGAATCTTTCGTATGAACTTATTCCTCTTATTCCAAATGGTAAAATCATAGTCGCTGAGAGTGGGATCTATGAACATGGACAGCTTGAGGACTTAAGTAAAGCAGGTGTGGATGCCTTTTTAGTCGGAGAGTCATTAATGCGTCAAGAAGATGAAGAAGCAGCGTTGAAAAAATTAAAATATGGAGAAGAGTAATGAAAAAGATAACACTTATAAGTGCTGTAGTTATTGCGCTGATGTTTAGTGCATGTACACAAGAAACACAAAATAAAATAGGGCGCAGTTTGCAAAACTGGACTGGAACAAACGGTGTTTTAGATATTTACATGGGTGGAAAACTTGTACAGCGTTTTATTAAGATCGGTAAGTTGACAACGGCTACTGCAACAGATGGTAAAACACCAAGAAATTATAGATATGGATATGGATTCTTAGATACAAACTTTAACTATAAAGTTGATGAAGGAGAGAAAAAACTTTACTTTGAAGTGAGTAACTACTCAACTCCTTATGTTTTTTATGAAAATCCAGGAAGTAAATAAGTGGATGTCATAGCACTTTTTAAATATCTTATTAATTCTAAAAGTGAAACACCCGATGATGGGGGTATTCTTACTTTTATAGAAGATTATCTTGAAGGATTCACGGCAATTCGCGTTGATGTCGAAGATGTGAAGAATCTTTTTATATATAAAAAATTTGGAGACGGGGAACATCTTTGTTTTGCGGGACATGTAGATGTGGTTCCTGCTGGTGAAGGATGGGAAAGTGATCCTTACGAAGCAGTAGAAAAAGATGGCTATATCTATGGTCGCGGTACTCAGGATATGAAGAGTGGTGTGGCTGCGTTTACTCAAGCACTTAAAGATACGACTGCGTTTAACGGTACTCTCTCTTTGCTTTTAACTTCTGATGAAGAGGGTGAGGCAACAAACGGTACGATAAAAGTGCTTGAATATCTTAAAGATAAAGAGATGCTTCCGGATGTTTGTGTTGTCGCTGAACCAACATGTGAAGAGAATTTTGGTGATGCTATTAAAGTAGGTCGCAGAGGTTCGATAAATGGCTATATTACTCTTAGAGGTAAACAGGGACATGCGGCATATCCTGAAAAAGCCATCAATCCTATTCATCAAATCGCACAGGTTTTGGGTGATATGGCGGGTATGGACTTGGATGATGGTGATGAGTTCTTCGCACCTTCGAAGTTTGTTATCACAGATATTCGTTCAGGTATGCAAGTGACAAATGTGACACCAAATGAACTGAAGATGATGTTTAATGTGCGCAATAATACAAAAACAACACAAAAAGAAGTACGTGAATTTGTGCAAAAGCATCTAGGTGCATTTGATTATGAGCTGCGTTTAACACAAGGCTCGTATCCATTTAAAACAGATACAGATACAAAGCTTGTTAAAAATATAGATGCGGCGATTGAAAAAATAACAAATATAACTCCAAAGCACTCAACTGCAGGTGGTACGAGTGATGCGAGATTTATCGCTGCGTTTGGGATAGATGTTATTGAGTTTGGGGTGAAAAATGACACGATTCACTCTGTAAATGAGCGGACAACGCCAAAAGAAGTTGAAGAGCTGTGTTTAGTGTTTAAAACTTTAATAAATGAGTGGAGATAAAATGAGAGTTCTTATTATAGTATTGCTTTACATAGTATCGCTTCAAGCGACACAACTGAATTGGTTAGATAATTATAAAGAAGCATTGGTTCAAGCAAAAAAAGAGCATAAATTGATTTATGTTTTTATATCATCATCCACATGTGGATGGTGTCATAAGTTTGAAAGAACAATACTTCAAGATGAAACTGTAAAAGAGAAGCTCAAAAAAGAGTTTATTACAGTGCATCTTGTGCGTGATTTTGATGATGTTCCAAAAAAATTTAAAACATCTCCTGTGCCAAGACATTATTTTACAGATGCAAATGGAAATATACTTTATGATTCATTAGGCTATAGAAAAGTAGATACTTTTATGGCTTTTATGGGTTATGCTCACGATCAAATCAAAATGAAGGAAAAATAATGAAATTTATACAAACAGATAAAGCTCCCTCTGCAATAGGTCCATATTCGCAGGCAACAGTGGTAAATGGTATGGTTTACACTTCAGGTCAAATTGCACTTTTACCAAATGGTAGTGATGAACTTTTAAGTGAAGATGTAGCGACTCAGGCTGAACAGGTACTTTCTAATTTACGTGAGGTTCTTGAAGCTGCCGGAAGTTCTATGGAAAGTGTAATCAAAACTACTATATTCATTGCAGATATGGATTCATTTGTAACAATTAATGCTATCTATGAAAAAGCTTTTGGCTCTCATAAACCTGCCAGATCTACTGTAGCAGTAAAAACATTGCCAAAAAATGCACTTGTAGAAATTGATGCTATTGCATTAGTTAAATAATACTTTTCTCTTTTATTGCTTCCCTTACTAAGGGGAGTACTCCCTATTTCTCTTAACTCAATTATCTTCTTTTTATATTATTAAAAGTAATTTTTATGATTTGATAGTTTTATATTTTGATGTTTAAACTATTATTATAAACACCAATTATAATAATATTAAGTTTATATTATATTAAACTTTAAATTTGTATAATTGCCGCTTATGGGATTACTAGCTTCTCTTATAAAATACTGTTTAGTATATTCTACAGATGAAATTTAGAGTAATAAGGATAAAGAATGAAGAGAATCATTACACTTTCGGCGATTGCTGTTTTTGCTACTGCAATATATGCTGATGACAATAATACAACAAGTACACAGGCGCAAATTGATGCTTTAAAAGCTCAGCTTGAACAGTTACAAAAAACACAAGATGAAAAGATTGCCAAACTAGAAAAAAAGACGAAACATAATACAAAAAAGATCAGTGCTGTAAATAAATTAGCAAATAATGATAACTTGAAGTTCAATGCTGACTTAAGAACTTCATATGATTATCTAAGTTATAAAAATGCTAAAGGTGATGAAACATCAAATGGTGTTTTTAGCAACAGACTCTGGTTGAAAATGGCCTATGCACCAACACAACACTTGGCGTTTTATGGAACAATCGCTTATAACAAACTTTATGGGCAGTCAACTGATTTTAGACCACAGGGTCTTAATTATGCTGATATGATTGTAAATGAAACTGTAAATCCTTCAGATGAATTAAGAATTAGAGAGGCTTACTGGCTTTATAAAAATGACACTTTCTTAGGTATGGATATCCCTTGGACAGCGAGTATGGGTCGTCGTCCTTCAACAGATGGTCTGTTAGTAAACTATAGAGAAGATCAAAGAGCGAAATCTGCAATAGGGCATGATATTAATATAGAATTTGACGGGGCTAGTTTTAATTATGAGCTTGAAAACCTGACAGATGTTTCTGGAATGTCATTGAAGTTTTGTTTAGGACGAGGTATGTCTAATGTCAAAACAAGATATAACGGAATAGTCCAACAACAAGATGGTACATTTAAAGTTGCTCCTGCTGCTGATTATACAAAAGTTGACGGTTTTGATAATACAGATTTAGTAGGTATTTTATTTAAACCGTATGATGATGGTCAATACTCTGTACATACTGTTTGGTTTAAAGCATTTAATTTGCCAGGACTTGTAGCAACTGCGACTCCAGATATATATGAATTTCAACAAACAGGTGATATGACTGGGGGTGCTGCAAGTTTTATAGCTGATGGTATCGGAGATGGTATTAGTGACATGCTTGATGATACTGTTGCGTTTGCATCATTTGCATACAGTAAAACAGATCCAAAAGATAGTATGTTAGGTCATACGACTAGTAAAATAGGTACTTCAGTCTATCTAGGTGCAAACTGGCCTTGTCAACTCATCGATGATGCAAGAGTGGGTATAGAGTACAATCACGGGACCAAATACTGGAGAAGTTTTACATATGGTGAAGATACTTTAGCCGGAAGTAAACTGGCAGCTCGTGGTGATGCTTACGAAATGTGGTTTAACAAAGATCTTATCGGTAAAAAACTTACAGCACAAATCCGTTACACGTACATAGATTATAGATTTACAGGTAGTAATGGATTCTTCGGTGATGCCGGTGCTCCTACGGATATATCTGCTGAAAATACACCAAATGCAATTGATATAGCTCAAGATGTCAGAGCATATATTAGATATAGATATTAAATTTTAACAAAATCTTTTCACCACTTATATCAATATAAGTGGTGTCCCCACTTTCTCCTTTCTATTAGGTTACATAATTTAATTTTATCAATTTTATAAGTTAATCAAAAGTTATTTATAAGTTAAGCTGTACTAGAATAGGTTCATCTAATATTTTTTATAAGTTTATCTAAATTTATATATCCGTTAGAAATTATTAAAGAGGAAATGCTTATGAGTGTAGAAGTTTCTAGAAGAAAATTTCTTCAAGGAAGTGTGGCATTAAGTGTTGCTGGTGCATCAGCAATGAGTGCAACAAACCTTTTCTCTAGTGAACATACTAGTGAACATCAGTCAACTAATAGTCGAATACCTAGTACAATAACAACTAAAACAGGAACAGGTAAGGCGGAAGATGTGCCTTTCTTATGTGGTATCTGTGTTAATAAATGTGCGGGATTTGCAAGAGTAGAAGATGGAATAATAACGAAATTAAATCCAAATCCATACTTTCCAAAATCAAGAAATATGCTCTGTCCAAGAGGAAATGCGGGTATCCAAACTCTGTATGATCCAGATCGTCTGAAATATCCAATGATCAGAATTGGTGAACGTGGTGATGGAAAATATAAGAGAGTGACATGGGATGAAGCTTATGATGCTATTTTAAATGGTACAGATAAGTTTAAAGGTATCAAGCAGATCCTAGATGAAGAAAAAGATAATCGCGCTACTATCGGATATTGTAATGGTGAAGGTCTCTCAAAAGAGGGATTTGAAGTTCTTATGGGTGAAAAATTAGGAACACCAAACTATGTAGATGAAATTAGTATTTGTCTCGAAACAGTTTTAGGTGGATATTTTTCTACAATTGGAACATATGGAGAATCAGATCTGAATAATGCTGATTATTTGATTATTGCAGGTGCAAACCGTGCTGAAGCAATCATTACTCCTGATACTATGGATATGTTCAAACGCAGTAAAGGAAGAGGGTTAAAGACAATCGTTTTAGATCCTAGATTTACAAATACAGCAGCCAAAGCGGATAGATGGCTTGCTGTCAATCCTGGTACGGATTTAGCATTTGTTCTTGCTTTAACATATGTAGTAATGAAAGAAGAGTTGTATGATAAAGATTTTATAGCGAAACATATGGATGGTTTTGAAGAGTACAAAAAACATATTCTCTCACATAACTATACTCCTGAGTGGGCAGCAAAAATAACTAATATCTCTGCAAAAAATATCTATAAAACTGCAAGAGAGTTCATGGCAGCAAGAAGCCCTATCTATTATCAAGGTAGAAGAAGTGTTTTCTCTAAAAATGATTATCAACTTCGCCGTGCTATGGCAATCTTTCAAGGTCTAAGCGGTAACTTGGATAAAAAAGGCGGTATCGTTTATGGTGATAAAATCAAATTACCAAAAGAAGATATCAATGCTCCTTTATACGCACAGGTACAAGCTAGATTTGATACACAGGGAATAGCAATTCCATCACTCAAAACCGGTTCTTGGATCGTATTTAGAAATATGGTTCTTGAAGGGAAAAATCCTTACCCATTAAGAGCAATGTTTATGAGAAAACATAACCCAATGAGTGGTGTTCCAAATACTAAAAAAACTGAAGAGTTTTTAAGAAAAATGGATCTGAATGTTATGATAGATATCCTACCAAGTGATACTGCAATGTTTGCTGATGTTATCTTGCCTGAAGCTTCATATCTAGAGAGGACATCACCAGTTGCCAGTTATGGTGGACTTGAACCGGCGATAGTACAAAGAAAAGCAGCTATTAAACCTTTGTTTGAATCAAAAACTCCTGAGGTGATTTATAAAGAGATAGCTGAAAAACTTTCAAAACCTCTTTGGGAAATTACTAAAAAGTATGATGAAGATGTACAAGATGATACTGAAGGTATGACTGAAAAAGAGATTGAAGAGTATTATGAAGAGAATGGTTTTAATCTCGCTGATCCTTGGGAAAAAACAGTTGAAGAAGATAATAAAGAAAAAACAGTCAAACTCTTTGGTGAAAAAGCTTGGGCTATTTTAGAAGAAAAAGGTGTTTACTATCCTAATATGGAAGAGTATCATAAGCAGTTAAATCCAAATGAATTTGAATATTATCCAGAAAATAAGAAAAATTATACAACCCAAAAAGATAAGTTAAAAGTCAAGTGTAACTTAACTAACTTGACAAAAAAAGGTGTGGATGCAATGCCGACATGGCATGATGACTATGAGTTTAAAGTACCAAAAGGTCAGTTTAGACTTGTAACAGGAAGACATGCACAGTTTACGCAAAGCGGGACAACTAACAATATGATGCTCAGAGATTTGATTCCTACCAATTATATCTGGATAAACAATCAGGTATGTGACAATATGGGAATCAAATTTGGTGATACTGTAGAAGTAAAAAGTAGTATAGGTAAAGTAACTATCATGGCTTATCCTACAAATAAAATTGCTCCAAATCAAATTTTTATGCTTCATGGTTTTGGTGGAAGTAGTGAGAAGATGGAGATAGCTTACGGCAATGGTGCAAATGACGCTCTTTTAATTGAAGATAAGATTGAACCGGTTTACGGTGCGGCTGTTATGCATGAAACTAATGTAGAAATAAGAAAGGTGTAACTTATGGCTAGATATGGAATGGCACTTGATTACAAAAATTGTATCAACTGTAAAGCATGCGAAGTAGCATGTAAAGAAGAAAATGGTGTAGAGTTAGGCGCAGAAAAACATAGAATCTGGGTTGGTGGAAATAATCCTGATGGTCAATGGCCTCTTTTAGATATTGCTTCGGCTGCATTTTTACCAAGTCAGTGTCAACAGTGTGATGATGCTCCTTGTCAAGAGGTTTGTCCTACACATGCGACATATTATGATGAAAACGGTGTTGTAAGAGTGGATTCTGAAAAATGTATCTTATGTTCATATTGTATGAATGCATGTCCTTACGATGCAAGATATGTTGATGACAGAACGATGACTGTAGATAAGTGTACTTTTTGTTCAGATACAAGACTTGCACGAGGTGAGACAACTACAGCTTGTCAAAATACTTGTCCAACAAAAGTTAGAACATTTGGTGATTTGGATGATCCAGAGAGTGAGATTAGTGAACTGCTACGAACAAGAGAGCATTTCAGTCTGAAATCACATCTTGGTACTAATCCAAAACTTTTTTATCTAACATAAGGAGTAAATGATGAATTTTATTAAAAAAATAATACCAATGAAAGATTTTACATTGAAATCTCTTCTGACATTTGAAAAGACTCCTTTAAATATCTTTATGTTTATTGTGACTATATCTTTATTAGCTGCGTTTGGATGGGGTGTTGCAGAGTATTTAATGCATTCACACCATGCTTATAATGTAACTAGAGAACATCCATGGGGACTGCTTATTGCAATGTATATCTTCTTTGTTGTTAGTTCAACAGGACTTTGTATTGTTGGCTCACTTGGTGATGTATTTGGTTTTAAAGATTACATGGCTATGAGTAAAAGAGCTATCTTAGGGTCAATTGTAACTATTTTAGCCGGTTTTGCTGTTATTGCATTTGAAATTGGACATCCGATTACTATGCTTATCTATAATGTCTTAAGTCCGGGATTAACTTCTGCTATCTGGTGGATGGGTACATTATATGGTCTTTACTTAACATTTATGATCATCGAATTCATTTTCTTGATGCGTAATGATATGAAAAATGCTAGAATTTTTGGTCTTACAGGTCTTTTAGTAGGGCTTGCAGCACACTCAAATCTTGGTGGTGTATTTGGATTCTTAAATGCTAGAATTATTTCTAACGGTGTGTTTTATCCAACATATTTCATCTTGACTGCGTTTATTACAGGTATCTATTTAACATACCTTATGTATGGTTTTAGATATAAACTGCAGTTTCCAGAAGAGATTAAAAAAGGTTTGTATGGACTTGCAAAAATCCAAACACTTTTACTTGCGATTTTAATGTTCTTTGAAACAT
>Ga0256843_1003063_pt1 | contig 11799 bp, 10 predicted proteins | sample AlvinellametaG_FD_191572 | JGI IMG/M metagenome (GOLD analysis project Ga0256843, IMG submission 191572) | Pompeii worm associated microbial communities from hydrothermal vent at the East Pacific Rise, Pacific Ocean - Alvinella | ecosystem: Host-associated > Annelida > Integument > Unclassified ... | reverse complement strand
TTTTACATTTAATAGTGTAGAATATCAAAATAAATTTACTCTAGGCATTAATTATGAAAGTGACTCTAAAAACTATCCCTCATATCGCAAATAAAATTGCAATCGAATTAAATAAAAGTGGTGTTGTTTCGATGACAAAAGGCTTAGAACCTATAGCAGCTGAAGCAAACAAGATTTTAGAAGAGAATGTAAAGCAAGAGATGGCACTAGAGGAGAAAGTCAATGAGATCTGTGATGCCAATGAGGATGAAATAGAGTTCATGCTAGCAGATGAGAGACAGCTGTTCTTTATGATTAAAAAGAAACTGGCTCCCGAGTTTGGTGTTATTTTGGATTATGAAGAGAGATTTTCTGATCTTGCACATAAAATACTTGATGAACTTTATGAAGAGGATTTGATACATTTTGATGTAACAGAAAATCGTATTAAAAATATTATCTACAATGGAATTACATCATTTTTAGCAAATGATTCAGAAATAGAAGATGCGGTTATGGATAAAATTCGTTCATATAAACGTAAATTTATCCCAGGAACAGATGAGTTTGAGATTTTACATGAAAAATTATACAGAGAAGAGTTAACTAAAAGAGGAATGGAGTAAGACTATGAGCAGTGCATTGAAAAAAGTTTGGATCTATTTAGAGAACGGTACATATCTTGAAGCAAATAGTTTTGGTGCAGACAAAACAGAAGTAGGGGAAATAGTTTTCAATACTTCTATGTCAGGATATCAAGAGATTATGAGTGACCCATCTTATGCAGGACAGTTTGTAACATTTACAATGCCTGAAATTGGTAATGTAGGGGTGAATGAGCAGGACATGGAAAGCTCAAAAGCACATGCAAAAGGGATGATAGTAAGAAAATATCAAGCTCGTTACTCTAATTTTAGAGCAGAAAAATCTCTTCATGAATTTTTGATCGATAATGATGTTATGGGAATATGTGATCTGGATACACGTTATTTGACAAAAATGTTAAGAAGTGAAGGTGCGATGATGATGATTGCATCGACTCAGATCAGTGATAAAGAAGAACTCAAAAAACTTTTAGAAGATTCTCCGCGTATCGAAGATGTGAACTATATTGAGCAGGTTAGTACAAAAGAGCCGTATCAACATACATCAAGTACTTTTTCATACCGAGAATTTAAGTATGATGAAGCTCCAAAAGCACAAGCAAAAATAGTTGCAATAGACTTTGGTGTAAAACGTAATATTTTAAATGAACTTGTAAGTGCAGGGATAGAAGTTGAGGTTGTTCCAAACACTTTTATTGCAGAAGATCTGATAGAAAAATATAATGCAAAATTGATTGATGGTGTATTCCTCTCAAATGGCCCTGGTGATCCACTTGTACTCAAAAGAGAACAAGAACAGATCAAAAAACTCATTGATGCAAAAGTACCGATGTTTGGTATCTGTTTAGGACATCAACTCCTCTCTATTTCTCATGGATATGATACATTTAAGCTTAAATTCGGTCACCATGGCGGGAACCATCCCGTGAAGAATGAAAAAACTGGACTTGTTGAAATAACTGCACAAAATCATAACTACAATGTGCCAGATAATATCATTGAAATTGCTGAAGTGACGCACAAAAATCTTTTTGATGACACTATTGAAGGGCTTAGTTATAATGACAGCCCTATTTTTTCAGTACAACACCATCCAGAGGCTTCTCCTGGACCAAAAGAGAGCCGTTATATATTCTCTGAATTCCTCTCTTTAATCAAAAGATAAAAAAGTAGTACTTATATTACTACTTTTTTCGTCGATTTTCTAACGCACGAATAAACTCCATCTTTCTTAATCAAAATTTAAATTACTAAAGTAAACAAAAAGATAATAAATAGCCAAATTTTTCAAACATTAAGATACATTAAACAAATGAATTGCTATTATTTAGTCGTTAATTAGCTTGATAAGTGTGTATGTGCATTTATGAGGCTTAATTGCTTTGAATCTTAAGGAGGCTATATATGGAGAATCGTCCATTAGAGTACGACTATACGGTTGCAAAGATGTTCATGCTTACAACAATTGTTTTAGGAATTGTTGGTATGACTATCGGTGTATTTATTGCGTTTGAGCTTGCTTTTCCAGGATTGAATACAATCTTTGGTCACGGTATTGCTGAATACACAAACTTCAGTCGTCTTCGTCCATTGCATACTGACTCAGTTGCATTTGGTTTTACAGTTAGTGGTATTTTTGCTACTTGGTTTTATGTTGGTCAAAGGGTACTAAAAGTATCTATGGCTGAATCAAAATTTTTAATGTTTGTTGGTAAACTACAATTTTGGTTATACGTAATTGGTGTTGCAGCGGCAGTTGTTTCACTTTTCATGGGTTATACAACTTCAAAAGAATATGCTGAATTTGAATGGCCTGTTGACATCGCTATCGTTGTTGTATGGGTACTATGGGGTGTAAGTATTTTTGGTTTAATCGGTATTCGCCGTGAGAAGTCATTATACATCTCTGTATGGTATTACATCGCTACTTTCTTAGGTGTTGCTATGCTTTACCTATTCAACAATATGGAAGTTCCAACAATGCTAGCTACATCTGCAGCTGGTGAAACTGGTATCGGTAACTGGTTCCACTCTGTTTCTATGTATGCTGGTACAAATGATGCACTAGTACAATGGTGGTACGGACATAATGCAGTTGCATTCGTATTTACTGTTCCTATTATTGCAATGATTTACTACTTTTTACCAAAAGAATCTGGTCAAGCTATTTATTCTTATAAATTGTCTTTACTTTCATTCTGGGGTTTAATGTTCGTTTATCTATGGGCTGGTGGTCACCACCTTCTTTTCTCTACTGTACCTGACTGGATGCAAACTATGGGTTCTGTTTTCTCAGTAATCCTTATTTTACCATCTTGGGGTTCAGCGATCAATATGCTTCTTACAATGAAGGGTGAATGGCAACAAGTTGCAGCATCACCATTGATTAAATTTATGGTTCTTGCATCTACTTTCTATATGTTCTCTACATTAGAAGGTCCTATTCAAGCTATCAAATCTGTTAATGCGATAGCACACTTTACTGACTGGATTGTTGGTCACGTACATGATGGTACTCTTGGCTGGGTTGGATTTATGATCATCGCAGCACTTTACCACATGGCTCCACGTGTATTTAAACGTGAGTTATATTCAAAAAGCCTTATGGCTGCACAATTCTGGATCCAAACTTTAGGTATCGTTTTATACTTTACTTCTATGTGGATTGCAGGTATTACTCAAGGTATGATGTGGCGTGCACATGATGAATTCGGTAACTTAGCTTACTCATTCATTGATACAGTTGATGTATTACACCCATACTATGCACTTCGTGGTACAGGTGGATTGTTATACTTAACTGGTTTCGTTATGTTCGCTTATAATATTTACAAAACATGGACTTCAAATAAAGAAGTTGATGCTGAGCGCTTAAATGCTTCGCCTATGGGCGCATAAGAAAGGGAGGAAAATAGTATGTTTCATTGGTTAGAAAAAAATCCGTTTCTTTTTGCGGTAGGTGTGTTTATAGTGATTGCTTTTGCTGGATTGATTGAAATCATTCCTAACTTTGCACAGGCATCTCGTCCTGTAATCGGTACGAAGCCATACTCTACATTAGAGTTGGCAGGTCGTCAAGTTTATATTAAGAACAGTTGTAATGCTTGTCATTCACAACTTATCCGTCCATTTAAATCAGAAACTGACCGTTATGGTCACTACTCTTTAAGTGGTGAGTATGCATATGACAGACCTTTCCTTTGGGGTTCTAAAAGAACTGGTCCAGATTTACACCGTGTAGGTAACTACAGAACAACTGAGTGGCATGAAAATCACATGAAAGATCCTCAGTCAATCGTTCCTACATCAATTATGCCAGGGTATCCGTGGATGTTTACGGATAAAGCTGACATTGATACAGCATTTGCAGAGCAATTAACAGATGCACAATTCTTTGGTGTACCATATAACAAACCTGTTCCTATGAAAGACGGATCAACTACAGTTGTTAAAATGGGTAAAAGTATTGCAGAAGCACACGCTTTAGCTTTAGATGAAGCAAAAGCAGTTGCTGCGCATATGAAAGATCAAGATGTTAAAGATGCAGTTGCACGTGGTGAGATTCCAGAAATCGTTGCACTTATTGCATATTTAAATAGTCTAAAATAGTAAAAGGTATTAAGTAGTGACAATAGATGAATTTGCAGCGTATGGGTATTTCTTTTTAATTGTTTTTTTAGTGATAGGTACGTATTCGTACATTTATCATCTTTATAAAAATAGAAAAGATGCGTCAGGCGTTGATTATGAACACTACAGTAATATGGCACTAGAAGATGATATAGACTCCACTCCTGTGAAGCCTATATCAGATGAAAAAGAAAAATAGGAGAGATACATGAACAAGCTTTATGTTTGGGGAATCATTATTGCTGCTGCAATGCTCGGTGCGACGTATGCAACAGTGGGCTATCAAAAAGGTGGTCTTAATGGTGACATCGTTAATATGCTTGCGATTGCAGGTGCTGTTGCGCTTGTAATCATTACGATTTTTGTTGTAATCAAGTATGTTCGTCAAATGCAAACTGATACTGCAACAGGTGAGTTGGCAGATGAGTCATGGGATAATATTGGTGAATATAAGAATCCAGTTCCAATGGGTTGGGCGATTATATTCTTAGGTACAATGGTTTGGGGTATGTGGTATTTTCTAGCTGGTTATCCAGTAGATGCATATTCTCAAATTGGTGAGTACAATGAAGATGTTGCAGCACATGATGCAAAATTTGAAAAAGAGTACGCAAGTATCAAAGGTGATAGACTCGTAGATATGGGTGAATCTGTTTATCTAGTTGAATGTGTTGCTTGTCACGGTCTAAATGCAGACGGTAACAATGAAGTAGACGCAGCAGACTTAAATAAAAGAATCTCAGCTAAGAGTGTAAAATATGTAATAAACCACGGTTCAAGCAATAACCTGCTTTATAAAGGTTCAATGATGCCAGATCGTAATGGATTATTTAATTCTGCGACAGGTGCTTTGATCACTGATAAAGAGATTGATGAAGTTGCAAATTATGTTGCAGGTGGTTTAAAAGATGCAAACAGTGCAGGTGCGAAAGTATTTGCTAATGTATGTGCTGCATGTCATGGACCAGATGGTAAAGGTATGCCTTCTGTTGCACCAGATATTGCTACTTGGAATCAAAAACTGATTATTGATGTACTTGACAACGGTAAAAAAGGTGCTATTGGTACTATGCCGGTTATGGATAGACTTAATCAGAAACAAAAAGAAGCTATTGCTGCATATGTAATGAGCTTGAGTAAAGGAGAGTAGCATGAACGAAAACAGAAGTGTTTGGGCTCTTAATGGTTTAACGGGTGGACTTATCGCTACAGGTTTATTATTGGCTATCTTAGCTTTTTTAAGCGTTAATGCGATGAGTGTACAACATGCGAATGCAGAAAACTATTATAAGATAGTGAATGAAAAATCAATCAAGATGTTTAGTACTGAAAATGATAAACATCTTGTTGATGCAAAGTAAGGAGTAGCAGTATGGAAAAAATTATTTCTTGGGGTCTTTTATTTATGGCCGCATTTACTCTATGGGCTGTAGTAACGCCGCATCATCTTTACGTTGGTTAGGAATTTTATTGAAGTTTTTAACTAGAGGGCTTTATGCCCTCATCCTCATTATAACGTTACAATCACAATTAAGTGCAGAATATTTATATAAAGATGAAATTATTCATAACCCTAAGTTCACTGAAGAAGTGGAAGCATTAGGAAGTGAACTCTATAAAAAGACAGGTATATCACTTCGTCTTATCATGCTTAGAGAACTGCCAAATGATATGAATATTGTTAAGTATGAAAAAGAAGTACTTGCAAAATTCAAAGAACCTACGATACTCCTTACATTTTCTGAAATGAATACACAAGTAGATATCTTGGCAAATGACAGCTCTTTATATAAATATTTTGATAAAAAAGATGTATTAAGTCCAGTTGCATCAAAAGTACAGGCATTTTTAATGGCTGTAATGTATGCAAAGAATTGGGATGATTTCAAAGATATTATGACACATAGTAATGGAACAATCCTGCCACTTTTAGGTACAAAAACTAAAAAACATGAAATTCTTGGTAAATATTCAGGAGCGATGTTCAACGGATATTTAGATATAGCACAACAAATTGCAAAAAGTAAAAATGTAGAGTTGGAACATGGTTTTGGTGATACAAATCAAAAAACTCTCTTTTTTGTAAAATTGTTTTTCTATGGTTTTGTTTTATATGCTATTATTATGTATATTAGAAGATTAATTTATAAAAGAAGGCATAAAGATGAAACTTTTAGAAAGTGGTAAATTGTGGCCGTATGGCGTAGCTATTGCAATTATATGTGTATTTGGATTTTGTGTAACTACTGTTATTGTGACAAGTAAAGCAAATATTCAAGAGAGTGATGCATATATGACCTCTTATCAAGATGCAGATATTAGAGCGAACGAATTGATCAATGCACGTATTGCATTTGATAAAAAATATAAACTAGCTTATGCAACACCAAAACTTGAAGAGAGTGGTTGCGATGTAAAATATAAGCTTACAACAGTAGATGGTAAGCCTGTTGAAAATGCTGAAATGATCTTGGCTATCAGTCGTCCGGATACTCATGAATTTGATAAAAAATTTAAAAATCCTCATGTAGAAGATGGATTATATGTTTTCAGTGATGTGAAATTTCCAAAAACTGGTGCTTGGAATTTATTATTAAAAGTAAAAGTTGGAGATGATTATCGTTTTTATGATGTGAAAACTGATACAAGAATAGAACATGATAGAAGTGTTCGAGAGGCTTCAACCTACTAAACTATGGATAATCAAACCATAGTCCTCCCCTCTGCCCGTGCCATTCGGCATGAGCAGTTTTTAACAGACTCACAGACACTTTTTTTACCCAACTACATCACGATGAGTGATTTTATCTCCAAACTGTGTATAGTCAAAGGCTACAAATATCTTGATGATGATAGTCGAGTACTGCTGCTGCTTGAGGCTTCAAATTTTAAAGAGTTTGAAAATCTGCAGATAGAGAGAAATTTCTTTACATTTACAAAAAACAGTTCCTATATATTTAAGTTCTTTGAAGAGTTAAGCGCTGAGATCTACCCTATAGAGGCATTAAGTTCGGCTGATGTTTATGCCGAGTATGAAGAGCACATTACAATACTGCAAGAGCTTTACAAGCGTTATGAAAAGCTTTGTAACGAGAGAAAACTTCTCGATAGAATATTTCTGCCGTCACTCTATACTTTTAATGCCTCATATGTGAAAAAAGAGAAACGTATAACAATAGTGCTTGATGGATATCTGACGAATTTTGAGTTGGAACTTTTAGAGAAAGCCACTGCGTTTACAGAAGTAGTTATTCGTTTAAATGCAACACAGTTCAATACGAAGATGCTCTCAAAACTCAAGGAACTTGGCTTTGAACTTGAAGCTGGTTATGAGTATGAACTTCTACTGAACACTCGTGAAGTGCTCACTAAAAGTAAAAGAGAAAAACTACACAATATTAGCTGTAACAGTTTTAGTGAACCACTGCTGCAGGTTGCGTTTATAAAAGAGAAGATATATGAGTTCGTTTCAAAGGGTCACAGAGCTGAGAACATAGCAGTAGTATTGCCAAATGAATCGATGGCAGAGATGATACGTACATTCGATGATAAGGCGAACCTTAACTTTGCGATGGGAGAGTCTTTTAAGACAAGTAAGCTCTATACCAAGCTAAACGCAACGCTCAAGGCGATAGAGCAGGACTCCAAAGAGAATGAAGCACGGATAGAGAGAGTCGGTGATGAGCTCTATCTTCTTTTACACGCGCACTACTACAAAAAGGTAGCCGAGATTGATTTTGCTGCGTTTATGGAGCAGATAAAAGTATTTTTTAGTGCCAAGCAGGAGTTGCGGATCTTTGAAGAGGAAGTCTACAAGTTTGAAAAACTACTCTCATTTATGCAGGAGATGAGCGTAAAATCTCTTTTTAATATCTTTATGCAGCGTCTTGCAAGCCGCAGTATTGATGATGTACGGGGTGGTAAAGTCACTGTAATGGGAGTTTTGGAGACAAGAAGTGTCCAGTTCGATGCAGTGATAATCATAGATTTTGATGATAAGAACGTTCCCAAACGCAGCGATAAAGATATGTTTTTAAATACAAAAATAAGAGAGATAGCAAAGCTGCCAACAATGAGTGACAGAGAGAATCTGCAAAAACACTACTATGAAATGCTTATATCTCGCTCCAAAGAGGTTGCCATCTCTTTTGTAAGCTCAAGTGAGAGCAGTGGTTCGAGATTTTTAAAACAGCTTGGCATCAGTGAAGAGAATGAGCACAGTGAAAATGAGTTTGCGGCTATTTTATTTCAAAAGATGCCAAAAATCTCTTTTGAAGAAAAAGAGATCATCCAAGAGTACAGTTTCAAAGATGTCGCACTCTCAGCTACCAGACTCAAAACCTATCTAAGCTGTAAACGCAAGTACTATCACAAATACGTGCAAAATATTCAAAACCATGAGATACCAAAAGATATGCCTCAAGAGTATGAGATCGGTAATGTTGTTCACAGGGCTTTAAAAGAGGTTTACTCAAAAAAGAGCCGTTATGTGGATGCACGAGAACTCAAAAGAGATCTTGACGCAGCCCTTGATATGTTCTGCGGCAACAGTGAGCTTGACAAATACCTTGTAGCGATGCAAAAAAGACGTTTGGATGCTTTTGTCTACAAAGAGATAGAGCGTTTTGGAGAAGGGTGGAGTGTCTACCGAACCGAAGAGTTGTTCAAGGAGCCTTTTTGCGGTATGACGATAGCAGGGCAGATAGACAGGGTCGACAAAAAAGAGAATCTCATAGAGGTGCTCGACTATAAGACCGGTTCCTATACACTCAACAATAAAAACAATTTTATGGATGCGACAGACTTTCAGCTGGAGTTCTACTATCTTTTAGCTGGTGGACTTGGAAATGTGCAGGGGTGTGCATTTTATGATCTAAGAGAGTCCAAGATAGTGCCTGAAGCTTTTTTACAAGAGAAGATAGAGGTACTAAAATCGCACATAAAAGATCTGCTTATGGTTGAAGAGATAAACTTTGAAAAGTGTGAAGATACAAAAACATGCCTCTTTTGTGAATACAGAGTTATGTGTGGGAGAGAGTAGTGCAGTTTATAGATAATCTCGCCTATGAGGCAAGTGCTGGGAGCGGGAAGACCTTTATGTTGGTTGTGCGTTATCTCTCTTTGCTTTTTAAGGGGGCTGATGCTTCAAAGATATTGGCGCTTACCTTTACGAACAAAGCGGCACGTGAGATGAGCGAGCGTATCGTGGAGACGCTTGAAGAACTTCCCGAGCGTGGTGAGCTTGCAGAGATAGCAAAAGAGTGTGGTGTAGAGCCAAGCCAGCTTTTAGAGCAGCGTCAAAAAGTGCTGAGAGAGTTTTTAAATGCAAACACGAAGATCATGACGATCGACAGTTTTTTCACGCAAATATTGAGAAAGTTCTCTCTTTATGCCTCTTTGATGCCTGATTTTTCAACTGCGAGCGAACAGCATGAAGTGAAGCTGATGAGCCGTTTTTTAAAAGAGGTGAGCGTTGCAAACAAACGCAGTGGGCTCATAACACTTTCACTGGAATCCAAAAAGCGTGTGAGCGATATATTTATGCTTTTGGATGAGCTCTATCTTAAAAAAGAGGAGCTCTCCCATCTCAGCTTTTCCAAGTGCTCTACAAAAGAGTTTGAAGATGAGGCGCTGGATGCACTCAAAGAGATTCAAAGCATTGTGCGAAACTGCAAAGGTGCTTCAAAAAGTCTTCTAAACGCAGTGGATGTGGAGAGTTTTGAAGAGCTCAAAGAGAAGACATGGGTATATAAAGAGAGTTTGGAGTACTGGGTATTTAAGAAGTGTTTTACCCCTGAGATGGATGCTGCTCTTTTTAGGATCCAGAGTGCTGTTAAAGGCTATGCAAGAGCAAAAGAGCAGAACTTCTTCTATGGACTGAATGAACTCGTAGAGATCTATAAAAAGGCAAAAAAAGCGCTCTATATTGACGACAGTGAGTTGAGCTTTTCTGATGTGACCTTGCTTGTTTATGAGATTCTTCATCGTCTTGATGACAGTGAGTTTCTCTACTTCCGTCTTGATGCGAGCATAGAACATATGCTGCTTGATGAGTTTCAAGATACAAGTATTTTGCAGTATGAGATACTCAAACCGCTCATACAGGAGATAACGTCAGGCAAGGGTGTTTTTGATGAGGGAAGTTTCTTCTTTGTAGGCGATGTAAAACAGTCCATCTACAGATTTCGCGGCGGCGTATCGGCTCTTTTTGGTGAAGTGGTCAAAGAGAACGGTACGACGGTAAAAAAACTGCTTACAAATTACCGCTCACAAAAAGAGGTCATAGAGTTTGTAAACACAAGTTTTGTGGATAAGATAAAAGATTACTCCCCGCAGCTTGTGAGAGAAGATGCACAGGGCGGGTATGTCGAGATACTCAGCAGTGAAGAGCTTTTGGATGATGTGGTAGAGCAGGTGCTGCGTTTGAGAGCGCTTGGAGCGGATGTAAATGACATCGCAATTTTGTGTGCAACGAATGGTGACGGACAGGAGATAAAAAACAGACTAGAGTCTGAAGATATCGAAGTGGTCACGGAGACAACGACAAAGCTCATCAACCAAAGAAGTGTCAAGGCTGTTTTGGAGTATCTGAAGTATCTCTACTTTCGAGAAGATATCTACCGTCATAACTTTTTTGCACTTATATCGCAGGAGCTCTCTGAAATTCGCTATGTGGATTTTAACAGCCTGAAACTTTTGGATGTCATTAAAAAGTGTATCGATACCTATGGACTTTTCAGTGATGATTTTCATCTTATCCGTTTTCTAAACGCAGTGGCACGATACAGTGATGTCGAAGCACTGCTCTTTGAGTATGAGCGGCTTGAGAGTGCCGCTGCCTCATCGGATATCAGCGGAGTACGTGTGCTTACCATTCACAAGTCAAAAGGTCTGGAGTATGAGCATGTCATAGTGATGGACAGACTCAAAAAAGCACCGCCAGCGCGTGATACCATCATATACAACTATAACGGCATACAACTGCAAAATATCTTTTTACGTACAAGTAAGCGTGAGCTTATCGATCATGACTACGCCTATGCTCTTGAAAAAGAGCGAGCACTGGTACGTGAAGATACGCTCAATGCTCTGTATGTTGCCTTTACAAGAGCAAGAGAGAATCTCATCATCATTCAAAAGCCAAAGGATTCCGCTTTTGAGCTGCTTGATCTGCATGATGGAAAGTTTGGAACACTGCAATCTTCCAAAAAAAGCACTAAAGTAGAAAAAGAGTATAAAAAACTCTACTATGAAGATCTCTACTATGGAACACAGAGCGATCTGCTTGCGTTAGAGAGCGAAAATGAGGAGAACCTTCAAGCTATAAACTTCGGTCTTGCTCTGCACTATACGCTGGAGATGATGGAAGAGTTTCATCTAAGCGCCTTGCCAAACGCAGTCGATATGATGCTTAACAAGTATGGTTTTGCTCTTGATGAGAGTGAGGTAAAAGAGATCCAAAAAAGAGTCACAATGCTTCTGAATGATGAAAGTTTTCTGCGTTTGACAGAGGGAGAGCTCTTTAAAGAAAAAGCACTGCGTTACAAGAACAACCTGCGCTATCTTGACCTGCTTGTAAAAAATG
>Ga0256843_1003062_pt1 | contig 11800 bp, 15 predicted proteins | sample AlvinellametaG_FD_191572 | JGI IMG/M metagenome (GOLD analysis project Ga0256843, IMG submission 191572) | Pompeii worm associated microbial communities from hydrothermal vent at the East Pacific Rise, Pacific Ocean - Alvinella | ecosystem: Host-associated > Annelida > Integument > Unclassified ... | reverse complement strand
TATGTATGCTTATACTGCTGCAAATAAAATTATGCCTTTAGGAACTATTGTTAAAGTTACAAATCTAAATAACAACAAAAGTGTTATAGTTAGAATTAATGATAGAGGTCCTTTTGTAAAAGAAAGAATTTTAGATTTAAGTTATGCAGCTGGCAAAAAAATAGGTATAGACAAAACAGGTACTGCTCCTGTAAAAATAGTCGTATTATCAACACCCTATTCTCAAAATTATACAAAACCTAATAAAAAAATTATAAATACAAACAAAAACATCCAAAAAAATGGTAAAATAAAAATACAAATTGGTGCATTTTCCAAAATAACAGGTGCACAAAAAATAAAAAAGAATTTTTTAGGTTTAAATAAAAATATATTTATACAAAAAATAAATAATAAATATAAAGTTTTTATAGGTTATTTTAGAAATTATACAGAAGCTAGGAATTTTAAATCTAAAAATAATATAAAAGGATTTATTGTAAAATGATTACATTAAATAGAGAAACAAAAGAAACAAAAATTGAAATAAAACTAGATATAAATGGAGAAGGTAAAAGTAATATCTCTACTGGTATAGGTTTTTTTGATCATATGCTAGAAGCACTAGCTAAACATAGTGGTTTTAATCTAGAAGTATATTGTGATGGTGATATATATGTAGATTATCACCACTCAGTAGAAGATATTGGTATTGTTTTAGGACAAGCATTATACAATGAAATTTTTCCCATAAAAAATGTAGAAAGATATTCTAATGCTGTAGCTATCTTAGATGAAGCAGCAGTAGAATGTGATATTGACCTTGGTGGAAGACCATACTTAGTATATGAATTACCAATTGATGGTAGTATTAAAGATTTCGATATGGAACTTTTTGAAGAATTTTTTAAAAGTTTAGTATTTAATGCTAAAATTGCATGTCATTTAGTAATGAAAAGAGGAAGAAACAAACATCATATAGCTGAATCTGCTTTTAAATCATTTGCAGTAGCAATGCGTAGAGCTCTTGCTTATAGAAATGATGAAGTTCCTTCTACAAAAGGTGTATTATGATAGAATTAATTGTATTAGATGTTGATGGTACTTTAACAGATGGAAAAATTTATTATACAGACCATGGAGATGAATTAAAAGCTTTTAATATAAAAGATGGTTTAATGATTAAAAGTTGGAATATGCTTGGTAAAAAATCTGCTATTATTACAGGTAGGACTAGTAATATAGTAGAAAAAAGAGCAAAAGAACTTGATATTACTGTAGTAAAACAAGGTATTAAAGATAAAAAAACTGAATTAGACAAAATATTAAAAGAATTAGAATTAACATATGCAAATGTTGCATTTATTGGTGATGATATGAATGATTACACTTTACTTAAAAGAGTAAAATATAGTTTTTGTCCTTTTGATGCAAATGGGATTATTCAAGATTTAGTAAAATACAGACTTCACAAAAATGGTGGTGAAGGATGTGTGGCTGAAATGATTGAAATTCTACTAAAAAAAGAAAAATTAGAGGATAAATTCTTAAAACTATGGACATAAAAAAAATTATTTTTATTATAGTTTTGATAACTATAATTTTATTTCCTTTTGCTTTTTCAAAAAAAGAAATTGTTATAAAACATAAAATTTCTTTGCCAAAAATAACATTAAAAAAAGCAGAATTCAAAACATTCAATACTTTATTAGAAAAAAAAGGAACTTTTGATTATTTAGAGTTGATAGATGAAAAAAAATACAATGTTTATAATTTAAAAACTATTTTTTTAGAAAAAAACTCAACTTTAATATCAGAAAAAACTTTTTTTAATAAAAATTATAAATTTTGGAATGTACAATATATTACACCAAACTATACATACATAGCTAAATATGGTATATATAATCCAAAAACAAAAAAAGCTATCGCATATAATTTTAAATTTTTTAATCAAAAAATAGATGGTGAAGGTAAAAAAATGATATACTTTAACCAAAATATATATGCAGATAATATCAAATATATTTTAAAAGGATTTAAATGAAGTTTTTTATAGTTTTTATAACTATTATTGCAGCATATGCTACAAATATGCAAATATTAGCCAATCATTTTGAATATAATCAAATGAAAAATATTTCAAAATTCATAGGTGATGTAAATGTAACAAAAGAAAAAGATAATATTTTAACAGACAAACTTTTTGTATACACAACAAAAGATAAAAAACTATACAAACTAATAGCTCTTGGTCATGTTAAATTCAAAATAAATGATAAAAATACGACTTATATAGGTAATAGTGGTAAATTAACTTACATCAAACCAAAACAATTATTTATATTAGAAGGAAATGTACATATTACACAATTACCTTCTAAACAACAATTATTTGGAGAAAAAGTAATTATAAATCAAAAAACTGGAACTGCAAATATAGCTGGGGCAAAAAACAAACCTCTAAAATTCATAATAAAGGTAAATTAAGTGAAAATTAAAAATGTAAAATTTATAAAATCAGCACAAAGTATTAAAGATTCTATTGAACCAAACTTTAATGAAGTTGCTTTTATGGGTAGAAGTAATGTAGGAAAAAGTAGTTTCTTAAATGCTTTAACAAATCAAAAAATAGCAAAAACTTCTTCAACACCAGGAAAAACAAAACTAATTAATTTTTTTGAGGTAATATATGAAAACGATGCAAAAACTATTTTCGTAGATTTACCTGGATTTGGATATGCAAAAGTAAGTAAAAAAGAACAAGCAAACTGGGAAAAAAATTTAAATAGTTTTATTTCAAATAGATTCAACATCAAACTTTTTGTACATCTAAGAGATGCTAGACATCCCAAATTAGATATAGATAATCAAGTGGAAGAATATTTGAATTATATAAAAAAACCGGACCAAAAAATTTTAACTATATTTACAAAAAGTGATAAATTAAAACAAAATGAATTAGCAAAATTAAAAAGAGAATACCCGGATTCTATATTCATCTCTAATCTAAAAAACAGAGGTATAAAAGAAGCAAATGATGCTATTTATAAAGCACTATTTGGAGATTTTCAATGATAAAAAAACCTATTTTATCTGATATTCCTAACATTCAAAAACTTTTATTACCTTTTATTATAAATGGTATTATTTTAAAAAGAGATGATGATGAAATAGCTACAAATATTCGATCATATATAACTATCGTTAAAGACAATCAGATTATAGGAGTTGGTGCATTACATATATATTCTACAAAACTAGCAGAAATCAGAAGTTTAGCTGTAGACGAAAAATACCAAAAACAAGGAATTGGTAAAAAACTAATTAATTCCTTAGAAAAAGAAGCAAAACAATTAGGAATAAAACAACTTTTAACATTAACTTATCAAAAAGAGTTTTTTGATAAGTTAGGTTTCAAAGAAATTCCAAAAGAAGAAGTACCTGAACACAAAGTATGGAGTGACTGTATAAAATGTCCACATTTTCCAAATTGCAACGAAATATCTCTTATAAAAACTATATAATAGATCTATTATTTAGTTTTTTATTAGCTTTACTAAGTAGTGAATATATACTCGTACCTTTATTTATAGGCTTATTTATTACATTAAATACTAGATTATCATTTATTTTACCATTTTTATTTTTTACAGAAACCTTACATGGATTTCCATTTTTTAGTTTAATAGGTTTTTACTTTATTTATAAATATTATTTTTATCAATTGCTAGCAATTAAATTAGAACAACCCTACACAAACCTATTATCTATAATATTTGTTTATTTATTTTACTTTTTAATTCTATTATCATATTATACAATGCAAGGAATTAATTTTTCATTCCATATTGAATATTTAATATATTACATTTTAATAGAAGAGATACTATTAATTTTCGATAAAAGAGTTGTATGATGAGATTGAAGATAATATTATTTTTCATATTTATTGGATACCTTATAATAGCTTTTAAAGTATATATACTTACGGTAGTTTCTCATAAATATTATGAAAATTTAGCAAACAATAATATCCATAAAAAAATTTATTTAAAACCAATAAGAGGTATAATATATGATTCAAACCATATCCCTATAGCTTATAATGAACTTAAATTTTCTATGTCATTAAAACCTCATCTAAAAAGTAAAGAATTAAACAATACATTAAAATTTATTGCTAAATATATGGATATAAATAATTCAAAATTATATAAAATCTATCAACGACAAAACTCTGTATATAATCATAATTATATTCCTATTTTAGAATACTTAAACTATAATAAAACTATCTCAATAATACCTGATTTATCTCAAAATAAAAATATAAAAATAGAAAGTAACTATTTAAGAACTTATCCATATAAAGATAGATTAAGCCATATTCTAGGGTATGTAGGAAAAGCGAGCCAAAAAGATATTAAAAAAAATCCAGAACTTAGATATATCAAAATTACTGGAAAAAATGGAATTGAAAAATATTATAATAAAGTATTAACAGGTCAATTAGGATATAAAAATGTTATTGTAAATGCTAGAAATCAGATTATAAAAGAATTAAATATAACTAAACCAAAATCAACTAATATTCAATTAAATGTAAATACTAAATTACAAGATTTTATATACAATTTATTAAAAAAAGAAAATAAAAAAGGTAGTATTGTTGTAATGAAAACTACTGGAGAAATAGTAGCTATAGTTAACTATCCTTCATACGATAATAATCTATTTGTAAAAGGTATTTCTGTAAAAGCATGGCAAAAATTAATTCACAATAACTTTAAACCATTCTTAAATAAAGCTGTAGCTGGACTATATCCTGCTGGGTCTGTAATCAAACCTGCTGAGGGATTAATAGCTATTGCAAGTGGAAAATTAAATCCATATAAAAAAGTTTTTTGTCCTGGATATATTGAAGTTGGAAAAAGAAGATTTAGAGATTGGAAACCTGATGGACATGGTGAAGTAAATATATTTAAAGCTATCAAAAGAAGTGTTGATGTATATTTTTATAAAGTTGGTTTATTACTAGGAATAGATTATATTGCAAAAAATCTAAAAAGAATGGGATTTGGTCACAAAACTGGTATTGACTTACCAAATGAAAGAAGTGGTATTATCCCTGATAAAGAATGGAAATGGAAAAAATATCATCAAAATTGGTACATAGGTGAAACTTTAAATGCCTCAATAGGACAAGGATATGTACTAGTAACACCTATACAAGTAGCAGTAAATACTGCTTTAATGGCAACAGGAAAATTACCAGTACCTAGAATTGCTGAAAAAATAGGAAATAAACAATTACAACCTATCTTAAAAGATGTTCTAACAAAAAAAGAAAAAAGACTTTTACCTCTTATTAGAAAAGGGATGTGGGAAGTTTGTAATTCACCTGGAGGTACAGCAACTAGACATATTGTAGGACTTCCTTTTGCTATCGCAGGAAAAACTGGAACTGCTCAGGTACACTCGATTCCACAAGATGTAAAAAAAAGAAAAAGAGAAGATGAACTGGCTTATTGGAAAAGATCTCACGCATGGTTGACTACATATGGGCCATACAAACATCCACAATTCATAGTAACTGCAATGATTGAGCATGGCGGACATGGTGGTGAAGCTGCTGGTGGAATAGTTAGTGAAATTTACAAAAAATTGGTACAATTACATTATATAAAAATAAAAGGACATAAATGAAAAAAGCAGTTTGTATTTTAAGTGGTGGAATGGATAGTACCACAACTACTTATATTGCTAAAAATGAAGGATACGAAATAGTTGCACTTCATTTTAATTATGGACAAAGAACAGAAAATAAAGAATTAAAAGCATTTAATGCAATATGCGAGGAATTAGATATATCTTCAAAATATATTATAGACCTTGATTTTTTTACTCAAATTGGTGCTAGTGCTCTAACTGATAAAAACATAGAAGTTCCTACTAATGGATTAGAAGATGGGATTCCAGTAACCTATGTTCCTTTTAGAAATGGTATTTTTCTATCAATTGCTGGTGCTATAGCGGAAAAAGAAAACTGTGAAGCTATGTTTATAGGTGTAGTAGAAGAAGATAGTAGTGGTTATCCAGATTGTAGAGAAAATTTTATAAAAACAATGCAAAATGCTATTAATTTAGGTACAAAAGATGAAACACATATTGAAATAAAAACACCTTTAATACATCTAAAAAAAGAAGATATAGTAAAAAAAGCTATTGCTGAGGGTGTAAAATTAGAATTAACTTGGAGTTGCTATCAAAACGAAGATAAAGCATGTGGAGTATGTGATAGTTGTAGACTAAGATTAAAAGGATTTGATAAAGCAGGAATTAAAGACCCTATCGTTTATTCTTCATAAATTCAACAATCATACCATGAAAACGAGCATAACATAAATTCAAATTATTTTCGTTTTCTTCACTTATTTCATCAAAACGACTTTCAATACCATTTTGTAAAAAATATTGAATATCATCATATTCAAAAAACTCAACTCCCCTACTTGCTAAAAGTTTTTGAGTATATTTATCTACTACCATTACTTCCCTAAAACAAACATAACACAAAATAGCATCTGCACTCTCAGGACCTATCCCTTTTTGAGACAAAAGCCATTCACGATATACATTTTCTTTGAAATTTTCAAAACCTCCAAATTCATTAATTATATTATTTGCTAAAAGTTTTAATCTTTTAGCTTTTTGATTTTTAAAACCACTTGGTGCAATACACTCAGATAAATATTTTTCATCAATCTCTATTAACTTTTCTAAACTAATATCTCCTAAATTTTCCATCGATTTTTCTACATTTTCCCATTTTGTATTTTGTGTAAGAATAGCACTAACCAAACACCAAACACTACCTACATTAGGCCACCAATATTTTGGTTTATTTATAAGTAAATTTTTTTTATTTAACTCCAAATATAAATCAACTGCATCTATCATAATTTATAAGCCTTTTGTGAAATAAAATATTCTTCAAAATCATAAGCTTTTATTTTATAAGCATCTAAACATCTATTATCTTCTATTTCAAATACCGCACCTTGAAATATTTTTTTACATTTATCTACCACATCAAATTTTTTTGAAAATCCAGTAATAAATCTCTCAATAGGCTCAACTTCACTCATTCCTATTACATTATCAAAACAACCACTAAGTCCAATATCTGTAAGATATCCTGCTTTATCTATTAGTAAATCATCAGTTCCAATATGTGTATGAGTTCCTACAAGTACTGATATTTTATCTTTCAACATTAAAAACATTGCTCTTTTTTCTGCTGTGCTTTCTGCATGGAAATCGATAAAAATATTATAACCTTTAAATTTTTTTATCTCTTTTTTTATTACTCTAAATGGATTATCAAAAATAGGCATTCCAAATTGACCCATAAGAGAAATTACTACTAATTTATGTTTTTCATCTATAAAAAACCCATTTCCTGCATTTTCTTGATACATATTTAAAGGCCTAATTATTTTATTGTCATTTTCAAAAATAGATTCAATCTCCTTTTTTTTATCAAAACTATGATTTCCTCCTGTCATAATATCTATACCAGCATTTTTTAATTCTTTATAATTTTTAGGAGTAATCCCATAACCGTGAGATGTGTTTTCATAATTTGCAATTACAATATCAATATTTTCTTTTTGTTTTATTATAGGAAGATGATGTTTTATCATTTGTCTTCCAGGCTTTCCTACAATATCACCAATAAAAAGTATTTTCAAACTTTTATCCTTCAATTTTTTTGATATAATGTTATCAAAAAAAAGGTAATTTTTTATGGATTATAAAAAAATAGCAAAAGAAGTTTTAAATATAGAAGCTGAAGCTTTATTAAATACAGAAATTACAGATGGATTTTTAAAAGCACTTGATATTATCGAAAATACAAAAGGAAAATTAATCATCACTGGTGTTGGAAAATCTGGACTTATTGGTGCTAAAATGGCTGCGACATTTGCAAGCACAGGTACTAGTAGTTTTTTCTTACATCCTACAGAAGCACTTCATGGTGATTTAGGTATGATTTCTAAGGGTGATAGTGTTTTAGCTATTTCATATTCAGGTGAAAGTGAAGAACTTGCAAAAATCTTACCTCATATAAAAAGATTTGATATACCTTTAATAGGTATGAGTAGAGATGAAAATTCAACACTTGGAAAATATTCTGATGCTTTTATACCTACAATAATCCATAAAGAAGCTTGTCCGATAGGTGTAGCACCTACTACATCTACAACTCTTACATTAGCATTAGGTGATGCATTAGCTGTATGTATGATGAAAAAAAGAAATTTTACAAAAGAAGACTTTGCATCATTTCATCCAGGAGGAAGTCTTGGTAGACAACTTTTTATAAAAGTTAAAGATTTAATGAATACAAATATTCCTATTGCAGATGAAAATATTAGTCTAAAAGAAGCTATTGTAAAAATAACAGAAGGTAAAATCGGACATTTACTTTTTACAGAAAATGACAAACCAAAAGCAATACTAAGTGATGGAGATTTAAGAAGAGCCTTACTTAGAGAGGATTTTGACCTAGAAAGCAAAGCAATCAATTTTGCTACACAAAATCCAACGACAATAGAAGCAGATACATTAGCAAGTGATGTATTACAATTAATGGAAACTAAAAAAATCCAACTTCTACCAGTTATTGATAACAATAAATTAGTAGGTGTTATTCATATTCATGATTTAGTAGAAGCTGGAATTAAATAAGGAAAGATATGAGATTAAATAAATTTATAGCACACCATACAAAATATTCTCGCCGTGATGCAGATACTTTAATATTTGATGGTGCAGTAAAAGTAAATGGTGCTATATGTACTAACCCAGCTACACAAATAGAAGCTGGTGATAAAGTAAGTGTAAAAGGAAACCCTGTTACACAAAAAAAGAATTATACTTTTATAGTATATAATAAACCAAAAGGGGAATTAGTAACTAAAAAAGATGATAGAGGTAGAAAAACAATCTACCATTCTCTTCCTACTAGATTTAGAGGTATGAGATATGTAGGAAGACTTGATTATGCGTCAGAAGGATTACTAATTTTAGGAGATGCTGTAGATATCGTAGATATATTAAGTCATTCAGACCTACCAAGAGTTTACAAAATAAAAATAAAAGGTGACATTACTCAAAATATTATAGACGCTATGAAAAGAGGGGTAGAACTTAATAATAAAAAAGGTGCTCACGAACAAAGCAAACTTAATCAATTAGAATTACAACCTTTTATAAATTTTGAAATTATAAAAAACACTCCAACTTACTCTACTCTAAAAGTAGCAATATCAGAAGGTAAAAATAGAGAACTTAGAAGATTTTTTGCTAATTTTGATAGAGAAGTTGTCGATTTAAAAAGGATATCTTACGGATGGGTAAGTTTAAATAATCTAAAACCTGGAAAATGGAGATATTTCGATCCAGATGAATATAAACTTTTACACGATTATTTAAAAATGTTAAAAAAAGAAGAAAAAAAACAATTTTATAAAGAACTTGATGAAAAAAAGAAAAGGGATAATTAATGTGTGGAATTGTTGGGTATATTGGTAAAAATAATATAAAAGAACAATTATTAGATGGTTTAAGAGAACTTGAATATAGAGGATATGATAGTGCTGGATTTTCAATAATGAAAGATGGTGAAATTTATTCATACAAAGCAGTTGGAAAAATTATTAATCTAGAAAACAAAGCAAAAGATTTTAATATAGATGGTGATGCATTAGGAATAGCTCATACAAGATGGGCAACACATGGAAAACCAACAGAAATAAATGCTCATCCCCATTTTGCAGAATTTAGTTCAGTAGTTCATAATGGAATTATTGAAAATTATCAATCAATCAAAAAAGAATTAGAACAAAAAGGGATAAATTTTTTATCTCAAACAGATACAGAAAGTATTGTTAAACTTTTTGAATATAATCTAAAAAACGATGCTTTTGAAGCATTTAAAACTACATTAAACAAACTTCATGGTGCATTTGCAATATTACTTCTTACAAAAAAATCACCAAATACTATGTTTTTTGCAAAACAAGGAAGTCCACTTTTGATTGCAAAAAACGATAATAATGAAATTTTCTTTGCTAGTAGTGATGCTCCTGTAATAGGTAAAGCAAAAGAAGTGGTATATCTTGAAGATGGTGATTATGGATATGTAGAAAACAACACTATTCATCTATTTAGAAATAATAAAGAGATTTCTCCTACTTGGAGTATTCTTCCTGAAAATAAAGAATTTGCCCAAAAAGAGGGATTTAGATTTTTTATGGAAAAAGAGATTTATGAACAAGCAAATGTATTGCAAGAAACATTAATAGGTAGAGTTGATGAAAATGGTGTAAAATTTGATGAATTAGACAAATCATTTTTTGATGGTATAAAAGATATAACTATTTGTGCTTGTGGCACAAGTTATCACGCAGGAATGGTAGGAAGTTATCTAATACAAAGAAATGCAAAAATCAAAACTTCATTAGAAATTGGTAGTGAATTTAGATATAAAGAACCTATCCTAGAAAAAGACACACTTTTTATTGTTATCTCACAAAGTGGAGAAACTGCTGATACTTTAGAAGCACTTAAAATGGCAAAAAATGCTGGACTTAAAACATTAGCTATTTGTAATGTGGATAATTCTTCAATAGTTAGACTTGCTGATCAAACAATCTTAACAAGAGCAGGTATTGAAAAAGGAGTTGCTTCAACTAAAGCATTTGCAACTCAAGTAATGGTATTATGGCTTTTAGCAAACTATTTAGGTGATAAAAATGAAACTGATATTATGCTAAAAGCATCTAAAGCATGTGAAGTTAGTGATAAATTACATGAAAAAATAAAAAGATTATCAAAAAGATATCTTCATGGTCATGGATTTTTCTTTATAGGAAGGGATTTGTTTTTCCCACTAGCTCTTGAAGGTGCTTTAAAACTAAAAGAAATTAGTTATCTTCATGCTGAGGGATATCCAGCTGGTGAAATGAAGCATGGTCCTATTGCTTTAGCAGACCCTGAACTTTATACAATTGCACTATTAAGTAAAAATTTACTGTTTGAAAAAACAAAATCAAATATAGAAGAACTTTCAAGTAGAGATAGTACAATCCTTACAATAGCAAGTGAAGAAATTGAAACAACAGATGACTTTATTAAAATTAATAATTCAAACCATTATATGATAGAATTTTATGAAATGATGGTAATTACTCAACTTCTTGCAATGGAAATTAGTATTAGACTTGGTAATGATGTAGATATGCCTAGAAACTTAGCAAAATCTGTAACTGTAGAATAATAAAAAAAGGACAAAAATGGCTGAAAACAAACAAACTGAAGAACTTCAAGATGAAGAACCAATGAAAATTGGGACAGGATTTGTAATAAAAGTATTAGCAATTGGATTAGGACTTGTAACTATTATAATAGGTGTTCCTTACTTACTAATGAAATAAGAATTTTCTTGTTTCATTTTTCTACTTTTTAAATTTTATTTAAGAATTTATCCTCAAATCACTTCAAAAATAATTTTTTTTTAGATATAATTTCGTGTCGCATATTATTTTGCGAAAAAATTCTCATCTGTCAATCCTTTGAATAGGTTGCACGAAAGTGTTAAAGGACAGAGAGGCAAAACCTAAATTAAAAAAACTATAAATGCAAGGAGAACTTATGGCATGTAATGTAACTATGAAAGACTTATTAGAAAGCGGTGTTCATTTTGGTCATCAAAAAAGAAGATGGAATCCAAAAATGAAAAAATTTATCT
>Ga0256843_1003061_pt1 | contig 11800 bp, 12 predicted proteins | sample AlvinellametaG_FD_191572 | JGI IMG/M metagenome (GOLD analysis project Ga0256843, IMG submission 191572) | Pompeii worm associated microbial communities from hydrothermal vent at the East Pacific Rise, Pacific Ocean - Alvinella | ecosystem: Host-associated > Annelida > Integument > Unclassified ... | reverse complement strand
TGATATTGGTCTTGATAAAATTAAAGAGATGGTTGTAAAACCATTAAGTGAATTTAATATTGCACCATTTTATGGTTGTCATAATATTCGCCCTTCTGAATTACAAAACCAAACACATAAAACAGCTGAATCAGCATATCGCCCTACTTCACTTGATGATCTTATTATCGCTTGTGGTGGTCAAAATGTTGATTATGAGGAAAAAACAAAATGTTGTGGTTTCCATGTTGAGCTGCAAGCACCAAAAACTGCTGCTATCTTAACAGGAAATGCTATTGCAGGTGCAATGGATAATAATGCCGACCTTATGGTTACACCATGTCCATTATGTCACTTAAAACTTGATACGCAAACACACCATGCAAGTGAAGCTATTGGTCGTGAAGTTGAACTTCCTGTACTTCATATGCAACAAATGGTAGGTCTTGCTCTTGGTTGTGAACCAGAAGAGTTAGGTTTACAACATCACCTTGTTGATGTAGATTTCGTTTAATCTTATAAACATCTTCTTCATTCCCACTTTTTTTGTGGGAATACTCCACACAAACTTTAAATCTGGAATTTTTTATGTCAAACTCTATAGAGATTATCTCATGGAATGTAAATGGAATTCGTGCTGTAGCCAATAAAGAAGCATTACAATGGATAGATGAAAGAGATACTGATATTTTATGTCTTCAAGAGATAAAAGCACTCCCAAATCAGATACCACCAACACTTTTTGAAAAAAAATTTCAAGAGATTCACATCAATTCAGCTGAGAAAAAAGGTTATAGTGGTACAGCAACTTTTAGTACTTTAGAGAGTGATTTTATCTCTACATGTAACGATATTGATACACTTCATGAGGGGCGTATTATAGAAACTCATTATGATGATATTGTTCTTTTTAATGTCTATTTTCCAAATGGTCAACGGGATGATGAAAGATTAGCATACAAAATGGAGTTTTATGATCATTTTTTAGCACATTGTGAATCGTTAAGAGAAGATGGAAAAAGTATTATTATTTGTGGTGATGTTAATACAGCACATCGTGAAATAGACTTGAAAAATCCAAAAGCCAATGCTAAAACTTCTGGTTTTTTACCACAAGAGCGAGCATGGATAGATAAACTTTTAGAGCATGGCTATATTGACACTTTTCGTTATGTCCATGGAGATATTGTTGATAAATACTCATGGTGGAGTTATAGACATCAAGCACGCATTAAAAATGTTGGTTGGAGAATAGACTACTTTTTTATTAGTGAAGAGTTGGCAGAAAATCTTGAAGATGCTTTTATCTTAGATGCTATAGAGGGTTCAGACCACTGCCCTGTTGGTATTACCATTCGTTTTTAGGTTTCACAAACCTTTACATAACTTGTACCATCTCCACGAGGTATCACTTCTATCTGTAGAGGTATACGCTCTTTGAGAGCTTCTACATGAGAGATAACACCTACCATTTTTCCACCACTTTGTAAGAGATTAAGTGCATTGAGTGCCATCTCAAGACTTTGGGCATCAAGTGTTCCAAATCCCTCATCTAAAAACAATGAATCTATAGAAATTTTTTGACTTGCAAGTTCACTTAAACCAAGTGCAAGTGCCAAACTTACTATAAAGCTTTCCCCACCTGAGAGTGTTGCGATGGGACGCACAACATCTCCTTGATATCCATCTATTATCTCAAGTTCTAAAAGTTTTTCATCACTACGAGCAAGTACATAACGCGCACTTAAAATCTCAAGATGTTTATTTGCCAAGTATATGAGTTGATCGAGTGTAATCCCCTGTGCAAACTTTTTAAATTTTGCACCATCTGATGAACCTATAAGTTCATTGAGTTTTGTCCAAAGAGCAAGTTCCTGCTCTTGTGTATGGAGCTTTTTTTTCTCTTTTTGAAATTTTTGAATATTGTGTTCATTTATCTCAAGCTCTTTTTTAATACTGCCGATTAACTCTTGAAGAGCCTCCTCTTTTTGAGAAACAAGCATAAGGAGTGATTCAAGCTCCTTTTGTGTATAAGAGCGTTGTAGAGTTTTCTCTACTGCTTGTAATGCAGTTGTATTCTCCTCTATCTCTTGTTGGAGTTTACTTACATGTAAGCTTTTGGCTCGTAATTGTTCTTGAATGGCTGTGAGGTTTTTTTCAACTTTTTGCAGATGGTTTTGTGCTTGTGTATAACTTTGTTTCTGCTCTTGTTCAAAATGTTCCAAATCAGTAACATTTAAAAGCTCTTTTTGGCTTACATGTAACGCTTTTTCTCTTTTACTATTTTGCTTGATTTGTTCTTGAAGTTGCTTTTTTTCTTCTGTGAGTAACTCTTGTTGAGTGGTATGTTCTGTGAGCTCTAAAAGAAGCTTGTTATACTCCTCTTTGTACTTTTGAATGCTTTTTGTACTCTTTTCAAAACGCTCTTTTTTCTCAAGAAGCAGTTGCATACTCTTTTGCAGATTATCACTCTCTATACCATAGCTTTGAAGCTCCTTGTCAAGTTTTTGAAGCTCTTTTTGATTTTGTTGAAGCTTCTCTTGTGTTTGTGTCAGTTGCGTTGATACTTGTGTGTACTCTAAATGATGTTCTTGCTCTTGTTTTTCTTGAGTATATATCTCTTTTTCTAAACGCTCTTTTTCTTGAAGAAGTGTTTCTCTTGTTCTTTGGTAGCTTTGTACTTCTTCTATCTCTTTTTTGAGTTGTTGCGCTTGTGTTGCAAGTAAAAATCTATCTGTTGCTTGGCAATGAGTAAATTTTTGGAGTGTTTGTTCAAGTGTTTCTAGCCTCTCTTTAAGATGTTGCTCTTTGGCTTGGAGTGTTGTTAATTCTAAAAGTATCGTTTGGTATTCACTCTCTTTTGTTTTTAGTAGTTTTTGTTTTTGTTCGAGAACATTCTCTTGAAAAACTGTTTTTGGAAGATGTGTTGCATAGGGATGATGTGTTGCACCACATAAAAAACATGCTTCCCCCTCTTTGAGTTTTTTTCTATCCTCTTCATACTTTGCCAAAAGCTCTTTTTGAGCTTTTTGTTCTCGTAAAAGTTCTAGATTCTCTTTGATGGTTGTAAGGTGTTCTTGAAGTAACTTTTCTTGCTCTTTGAGATTGTGTAGTGTTTGTGTTATTTGCGTTTGTTGTTTAAGTAATGCTTGTTTTTCCTCTATAAGTTCCTCATAGCGTTTATAATCTTTTTGTAAAAGTGTAAGGTCGTTTTGACTTTTTTGAAGCTTTTGAAGTAGAGGTATTTTATCTTCTTCATAATCTTTATAAAGAATACTTTGCTCTTTATAATGCTCTTGAAGCATTCTAAACTCTTTTTGAAACACTATTTGCTTTTGTGTAAGTGTTTGGAGCTCTATTTTTTGTGTTGCTACCTCTTGAAGCAGTTTTTCATAGCTCTCTTTTTGTAATCTATAGCGTTTGACTCCATTGTCAATGAGCCCCCATAACTCTATAAGCTTTGCATCCTCTTGATGTTTACTAAGGTAGTGTTCTTGTGTGTGTATGTCAATGAAAAGCGTATCGCACTTGTTTGTTGCTTCTGTGATTGTTTTTGTAAGCTTACTTGCTTGAAGCTCTTTTAGGTTGAGTATTTCTTGCATCTTTTGAAGGGTTGTAAGTACCTCTTGGCGTTGTGTTTGGAGAGTTCTTGCCTCTTTAAGCACTCTCATTGTCTCTTCAAAATGTTGTGTTTTTTCACTAAACTCTTTGCTTACATGTAAGTGTTTTACAAAAAGCTCTTTATGCTCTTTTTGTAATGTTTGTAAGTGAGTGCATAGATCAACATAGGATTCTTTTTTTCTTCTAATCTCCTGATGTATAAAGACAGCAGAGTCAAGAAGTATGCGTTGTTTATGGGTTTTTTCTTTGAGTGTAAGTGTTTTTTCAAGATCTTTCTTTTTTGCTTCAAGAAGATCACTCTCTAAAAGTTTTATAGAATCAAGCATATTTTGACTAAGCTGTATTGCTTGTGTAAGTGTAATATATTTTTGATACACTGCCATAGAGATATGAGCATAGATTTGTGTACCTGTCATCTTCTCAAGTAATGCAGAACGCTCTTTTTCATCAGCTTTTAAAAAAGCATCAAATCCCCCTTGTGCCAAAAGCATCGACTGGGTAAAGCGTGTAAAATCAAGCCCTGAAAGCTCCTCCACCTTTTTAGGTACCTCTTTTGATTTGAGGTCAAAGATGGTATTGTCCTCTAAATCAACAAGTTCCATTTTTGCTGTTTGGAACTTTCCATCAGCCTTGCCTCTTGCTCGTCTTTGGCTCCATGAGGAACGATAGCGTTTGTTTTTTACTTCAAACTCTACTTCGCAATACCCCTCCCCTGTATGGCGAGAAAGAAGATCATTTGGATTTTTAAGTCGTGCTGTACGCCCATAAAGAGCGCAGGAGATGATATCTAAAAGTGTACTTTTTCCACTCCCTGTAGCACCTGTAATAGCAAAGAGTGCACTCTCTTTTGTCAATGCTTCAAAATCTATATGGGTTTTTCCTTTAAGAGAGTTGATATTGCGTGCTTTTAAAGAGAGTATTTTCATCTATTTACCTCATCGAGTATCTTTGTAAACTCTTGAATAAGCGCTTTTTGAAGTGTTTCATCTTTAAGTTGTTCTTTTTCTAATCTTTTGAGAAATACCTCAAGGGGAGAGACCTCATCAAGACTTAACATAGCAACTTCTTGGTTGTGAAGTAGCTTCTCTTTTTTGTCAATTTTAAGAGCTAAAATACTCAAACCTAACTCTTGCGCTTTTTTACGAATAATCTCATTGGCATACATAGGGTTTTCATCTCTGAGATGAACCTCTATCCACACTGTTTGTTCCTCTATAGATTCAAGCTCTTTGAGTATCTCTTTCATATCTCCTTGCAGTACAATCAGTTTTCTATATAAAGGAATAGGTTTTTGTGTTACCTTACATGTAAGCCTCTCAAACACTACAATTTGCACGCTTTTTTGTGTTGTTGCTTCACTAAAACTCAAAGGGATAGGTGAACCACTGTAGTAAACACAACCATTGCCTACTCTTTGGCTTACATGTAAGTGTCCCAACGCAACATAATCAAACATATTTTCTAAAAAACTACTCTCTATGCTGAGTGTATTGCCTATATATATCTCCCTTTCAGAATCACTTTGTTGAGAACCAAGAGTTGTAAGATGCCCCATTGCTATGATAGGAATCTCTTGAGAACCTTTAAGTTTTAAAGCCTCTTGATAAACGCGTTTATAATGTTCTTGTATTCCAAGAGTCAGTGCTTTTTCTTTCTCTTTAAGTGATTCACCACTCAACGATTTTCTTACAACACCATCTCGTAAAAAAGGGACAGCACATACAATGGCACACATTTTCCCCTCTTTATACAGTGGGAGTACTTCATTCTCCTCTTCACCATTTGTAATGACATGAATATGCAGTGTTTCTAAAAGTTGTTGTGGGGCTTTGAGTGTTGCTACTGAATCGTGATTACCTGCTGTAATGACAATATGTTTACATACCTTAGAACACTGTGTTAAAAAATTATAGTAGAGTTCAAGAGCATAGTTTGGAGGGGTTGTGGTATCAAAAATATCACCAGAAACAAGTAAAATATCTATTTTTTCTTGCTCTATAGTCTTTAAAAGCCATACTAAAAAAGCTTGATGCTCCTCAAGACGGCTCTGAGCCATAAAATTTTGTCCAAGATGCCAGTCTGAAGTATGCAGTAGTTTCATTAAGAAGCAAATCCAGATTTAAAACAATCTTTTTTTACCACTATCTGTTTTTGTTTCTCTTTACGGCGTGTATCTTTTTCTACAAAAACTTTTTTGCGTGTTTTTGGATCCATCTCTGTATAATACATTACAGCAGAGTAGGTACCTGGTGTTGGGATAAATACCTGTGCTTGTTCAGGATTCATTTTGAGTTCTTCTGTTGTAAAGCGTTTTAACTCTTTCATATCACTCTCTTTACACCCAGGGTGTGCAGCGATAAGGTAGTAAGTAAGGAACTGGTTTTTCCCCTCCTCTTTATTGAGCTTATCATAGAGCTTTTTAAATTTAACAAGCTCATCTTTCCCAGGTTTACCCATAAGTTGCAGTACATGTTGTTGAGTATGTTCAGGAGCAACTTTCATTTGCCCTGAGATGTGATGTTTTACCATCTCTTTGAGGTAGGAGTAGCCATGTTGTTTGTCAGCATTGATTAAATCGTAACGAATACCACTTGCCACAAATGCTTTTCGTACACCCTCCACTTCTCTTACACGGCGTAAAAGATTGATGTTTCTGTTATGGTTGACATGCATCACTTTACAGAGTCTATCAGCATCAACACAACGCATATGATCACATGTCCCTTTTTTAAGCTTTTTATCACACTCATAACCGTACATATTTGCCGTTGGGCCACCTACATCAGAGATAATCCCTTTATAATCTTTATACTTGTTAAACTCTTTTGCTTCATTAACGATGTTATCTTCAGAACGGGTACGAATTGTTCTTCCTTGGTGTACTCCAATGGCACAGAAGTTACACTCACCCCAACACCCATGATGGGTCATAATGGAAAATTTAATAGTCTCTAAACACTTCACCTTGCCATCTTTTGCATAATAGGGATGGAGTTCTCGTGTAAAAGGGAGTTTTGAGTTAGCATCCATCTCATCTTCATTGAGGTAGTCACACGGAGGATTTTGGATAAGATAGCGACTATCTACTGGTTGGCAAAGTCCATTTGCTGTAATGGGGTCATTGTTATCATAAAAAGCATCAAAAAGATCTATATACTTCTCTTTGTCATCTAAACACTCTTGATGAGAGGGGAGCTGAATATACTCATAGTTTGGCTCTTTGGAGATATAACAGATACCACGAATATCTCGATAATCTCTTTTTTCATCAATGGCACGGGTAAGTTGTTCAAGAGCAATCTCCCCCATCCCATAAATCATAACATCAGCTTTGGAGTCAAAAAGTATAGGTTTTTTGAGTTTGTTTTGCCAGTAGTCATAGTGTGTAACACGACGCAAAGAGGCTTCAATACCACCTAAGACAATAGGAACAGTATTTTTAAAGTAGCGACGAATGAGATTGGTATATACAAGTACAGCACGATCAGGGCGTTTGTTGTTAATGCCCCCTGGTGTGTAGTCATCAGAGTTTCTAAACTTTTTTGTGGCTGTATAGTTTGAGACCATAGAATCAACACTACCACCACTTACACCCCAATAGAGTCGTGGCTCACCAAGACGCATAATATCATCAGGTGACTTGATGTCAGGTTGCCCTATCATTCCAACTTTATAACCCATTCTCTCAAGCATCCGTCCAACCATAGAAACACCAATAAACGGAGAATCTATATAAGCATCACCACTTACTAAAATAACATCACAATAATCCCACCCTCGTGCATCCATCTCTGCACGCGTTGTTGGGAGAAAATCTTTTTCACTAAATGTGACTGTTTTTCTTTTGGGTTGTTTACTTTTATGTCTTCTGCTCACGAGATACCTCTTTGTTTTAAAGTGTACAATCATACACTATTTTTTCTTAGAGAATCTGGCTGAAAAGTTATTTACTTACTAACCTCTATAACTTTATCGGCATTTTCAAAAATAGTTTGTACCATTGCTTGAAAACGAACAGGAAAACTTTTTATATCTTCCTCTTTTGCATCTGGTTTGATAGCACTCATTAAAATTTCCATTGGGTTTACTACTTTTTTAGGTCTGTAGTTTACATACACTTTTTCATTTGTATCTAAACGAGTTAAACATACATCAGCATCAATATCTGCTTCAAAAAAGAGTAGATCTCTTCGATTATATTTTCCTGTTGGAATACCACCAAAACCATAATCTGCTGTAGCACCTGTTATGTTAGAAAGTACAGCACCCACAACACCTGCATTATCTTCACGAGGTGCTTTTTTAAGTTCTACTTTAATTTCACCCCGTTTTGGTATCTCATCTGCATAAAGTGCTTGAAGCCCTTTGAGTGCTATAAGATAAGCACCAGCAACAGTTCCACAACTATGCCCTGCACTTTTAACAATATCAACATAAGATATCTCTAAAATACCATCATCATTGACACCCAAAAATTGACATAAATCATCATAAACCACTATTTTTTCTATATCATCAAAAAAAGCTAAATACTTCATTATTGCATACCTCCTCTTCCCATTCCCATACCATTACCACGACCTTTACCCATACCACCATGACCTCGTGCCTTAGATGATTGTGCTAAAATATAATCAGCTAAAGTGCTTAACTCATCTTGTGTTAAATTTGTAAAAGGTGGCATTGCACTCTCTGAAAATCGTGGATATTTTCCTTGAGAACCATTTTTAATACTCTGCATAATAACCTCTTTTGCCTGAGCACCTTCAAAGCGTTTATTACGCATACCGATTCCAGCAAATGCTGGAGCTGCTTTTTTACTTGCAACTGCATGGCATGATAAACAACCATTATTTTGCAAAAGTGTTTGTGCACTTTCATTCGCAAAAAGTGAAACACCAAGTACCACACTTAAAAAAAGTATCTTTTTCATTTTTCTTTCCTTCTTATCATAAACTTCTTACCAAATTGTACTGCTTGGATGTTAAGTGAATGTTAACTGTTTTATTCAAAATCTTTTTGCATTGTATTCATACGAAAACTTTTCGGAATACCTCCACCATTTTGCATTTTTGAAGACTGTGCTAAGATATAATCAGCAACTATACGCAACTCCTCTTGCGAAAGTTTGTCGTAAAACGGCATAGCATTATCGGAAAAATGTGGATATTTTCCATGAGAACCATTTTGAATACTGTTCATAATATTTGCTTGTGCATTCTCCCCTTCAAAACGCTTGTTTCTATTGGCTATTGCTGCAAATGAGGGAGCTCTTTTTTTTGTTTTGATTCCGTGACATGCAAAACAACCATTATCTTTTATAATTGTTTGAGCATCTTGTGATGCAAGGAGTAAACTTCCAAATAGAAAACCGATAAGCACTATTTTACTCGTTAACATTTTTTCTCCTTATTTTTGTTTTTATATAACAGCAATTTTACATAAGAGAGGTTAAGGTAATGTTAAGTCCAAAGGAATAAAACATATTTTTTACCATTATATAAAATATGTTACACTTTTATATGACAAAATTGCTTTTTCTCCTTTTTCTCCTTATTAGTTGTGTTCAGGCATCCCATTTAGAAAGAAGCTATCGTGTAGCAAATAATTATGTGTTACTTTCTGATATTATCCCCTCTGCAAACAAAGAGATTGTACTTCTTAGGATGCAGCCAACAAAACATATTATCCGTATACAAGAGAAAAAACTTTTAACACTTCTACAAAAGTATGGTTATAAAGATTTCACCTCTAAATACCCTTATATTCAGTTTACACAAAAAAGTCCCATTGATACAACAAGAATGGAAAAAGCAATTTATGAACTATATAGTAAAGTATATAATAATATTTTTATAAAGTCTATTGAAGTAGATCCAAGAAGTTTTATGCAATCACTTCCAAAAAACTACACAATCCATTTTCCAAAAAAAACACAATTTTCTCAAAAATTAGTTTTTTATATTCAAACTCCACGCAAAAGAAAAATATTTTTCAACGCTTTTATTACAGCACAGATTCATGTTTTTATCGCTCGAAAAAAGATTCATAAAGATGAAGCCCTGAGTTCTGTAAATACGAAAAAAAAGAGTATAATGCTACAAAAATTTTTCGCTATGCCATTACAAGAGATTCACAAAGGTACTTATCAAGCAAAACATACGCTCCACAAGGGGAAAGTTCTCACCACAAGAGATGTCGTTTCTCTTGTTTATATCCATCGTGGCAGTATGGTTGTCGTTACTCTACATAATAATGGTATTTTTATAAGTTTTAGTGCAAAAGCTCTTCAAAATGGTCGTTTGGGTGAAGTTATCAAAGTAAAAAGTGAAAATGGCAAAACACTGAAAGTTCGTGTTCGTGGAACAAATTTAGCAGAGGTAATATGAAAAAAATAATTATAGCAATCAGTGGTGCAAGTGGTGCGCAACTTGGTTTAAAAGCACTTGAACTACTTCCAGATACAATAGAAAAACACTGCATAATTTCAAAAAATGCACATACTGTTTTAGAAAAAGAGATGTTTAGAGATGTCATTTTTCATGATAATGAAGATATAGCAGCATCTATATCTTCAGGTTCTTTTGGTGTAGATGCAATGATGATACTCCCCTGCTCTATGAACACTTTGGCAAAAATATCATGTGGCATTGCTGATAATCTTGTCACGCGCTGTGCTTCTGTGATGCTAAAAGAGCAAAAAAAGCTTCTTTTAGCACCTCGAGAGATGCCTTTTTCAGCGATAGCTTTGGAAAATATGCACAAACTTTCAACACTTGGAGTGATTGTTGCACCCCCTGTAATAGCGTACTATTCTGAGCAACAAACTTTAGAAGAGATGGAAAACTTTCTTATAGGCAAGTGGTTTGATCTTCTTGGCATAGAAAACAATTTATACAAAAGATGGGAGTAGTTTTTGAAAAAAATAGCTTTATATCCAGGAACATTTGACCCTATTACCAATGGGCATTATGACATTATTGAACGAGCACGAAATCTTTTTGATGAGGTGATTGTAGCTGTTGCAGCTTCCGTTGATAAAAAACCTCTTTTCTCTTTGGAAAAAAGGATTATGATGGCTGAGATAGCTGTTGCAAACCTTGATGGAGTTCGTGTTGTTGGGTTTGATAACCTTACTATAGAACTTGCCCATACACATAATGCTGATGTACTCATTCGTGGACTTCGTGCTGTAAGTGATTTTGAGTATGAACTTCAACTTGGTTACCTAAATAACTCCCTTGATGCAACGATAGAAACTGTGTATCTTATGCCAAAACTACAACACGCTTTTATCAGCTCATCTATTGTGCGAAATCTCTTAAAATTTAATGGAAAAACTGAGCATCTCTTACCACAAGAGGTGGAAAAAATCATTCAAAAAGAGCTTACATGTACATTGCCATAGAGGGGATAGACACAGCTGGAAAAAGCACACAGATAGAAGCAGTTGCTAAACATTTTCAAGATGCAATCATCACAAAAGAACCAGGTGCTACAGCTATAGGTAAAGAGATACGAGAGCTTGTTCTTTCTGCAAGAGCACAGAGTAAAGAAGCAGAATTTTTACTCTTTTTAGCTGATAGAGCTGAGCATATTAAAGAGGTTATTGAGCCTAATCTAAAAACAAAGATGATTATTAGTGATAGGAGTGCCATTAGTGGAGTTGCTTATGCACTTACACAAGGGAGTATAGAGGAAAAAATGCTTGTAGAATTAAACCATTTTGCAACAAAAAAACTCTACCCACACAAAGCATTTTTACTACAACTCACCAAAGAGGAGCTTGAGTACCGTCTTTCCCAAAAAGAACTTGATGGGATAGAACTTCGTGGAAGTGCCTATCTTTTAGAGATTCAAGATGCCATCATACATGCAGCCAAGCTCCTTGGCATTGAACTTGTCATTATAGATGCAACACAAGATCGGGATAGTATTACAAGAGAAATATTAAATAATATCACCCCTGTTTAATTACAAAAAGATTCAAATATCCGTAGTATTTCAGTAAATCTATATTTTTTTGGATATTTTTATCTTCAATAGAACGAAAAAACTCTCTTAATGCAACATCATCCAAATCACCAACATAAAAATAATCACTATGATTTTCACAATGAATTTTTATTAAACGATGTGTTTGTGTTTGTGAATCAGATATCCAAATTTTCATAATATTGCTCCTTTATACAAACACTAT
>Ga0256843_1003060_pt1 | contig 11800 bp, 11 predicted proteins | sample AlvinellametaG_FD_191572 | JGI IMG/M metagenome (GOLD analysis project Ga0256843, IMG submission 191572) | Pompeii worm associated microbial communities from hydrothermal vent at the East Pacific Rise, Pacific Ocean - Alvinella | ecosystem: Host-associated > Annelida > Integument > Unclassified ... | reverse complement strand
TTCCCGTAATGATGCCACTTATATATCTTTACTCTTAAATGCTCCTAGAGAGCTTCTTTTAGGCTCTTTTTATACACTCTTTGGGCTTGCTCTCTTTGCTTATGTACGAAGAGATAAATATCTTTTCTCTTTTACAAGTTTACTTTTTGTCCCAGTAGCACTTATTTCACTCATTTCAGTTTTTGGTATCTATATTTATGAACTTCCAACACACCATTGTCCTTTTTGTCTTTTGCAAATGGATTATGACTATGTAGGCTACTTTTTGTATATAGCACTCTTTTTGGGAACATTTCATGGGGCGACATTAGCGTTTATTGAGTTAGAAAACAGTGAAAAGTATTTTAGAGTAGGGCTTCTCTTTATGTCACTCTATACGGTAGTTGTAACACTCTATCCACTTCTATATTTTTATAACAATGGTGTTTGGCTCTAACGCCCACCAAACTTGTCATGCCACCACTCTGAGGGTGTATAAGTGGATTTTTTTATACTCTCCTCATCAAAGGGGTACTCGTAGTTATTACAGTACTCTAGAACTCTCTCATAAGCTTCATTTATCTGCATACTCATCTGTGTAGCTTTTTGCGGATTTTCACTATGTTTGTCTGGGTGCCATTTTTTCATAAGAAGTTTGTATTTGTTTTTAATCTCTTTAAGAGAGGAGGTTTCGCGAAGACCAAGGAGTGATTTGGCCTTCATAAGTTTTTCGTAAGTGCTAGACAAGTTTTAGTCTTGTTGTTGTCTCATATATGCTGGTATGTCTAAGAAATCAGCATCAAGTTCACCACCAACAACTAAACGTGGGCGTACTTTTGCACGAGGTGGAGCTGCTTCTGCTGGAGTCTCTGCAACAAAGTCAGTATTGTTAGAGAGCTCTTTTTCAAATCCAGTAGCAACAATTGTAATTTTTACATAGTTCTCTGGAAGAGACTCATCTGTAGATGTTCCCCAGATAACTTCTGCCTCTTCATGAGCACTATCATGGACTACTTCCATAGCTTCTGCAAGCTCTATCATAGGAAAATCAGGATGCATGTTGAAGTGTACAAGTACACCCATTGCACCATTAATAGACATATTGTCAAGAAGTGGAGACTCAATAGCCGCTTTAATAGCTTCATAAGCTGCATTGTCACCTGTATGTTCACCAACACCCATAAGTGCCATACCTTTATGACTCATTACAGTCTGTAAATCGGCAAAGTCAAGGTTAATGTCATTGTCTCCACTTGAGAGAATAACACCCGATGTTCCACTTACAGCTTGTGCTAAAACACTATCAACAATTTTAAAGCTCTCTTTCATACCTAACTTACGGTCAATAATAGAAAGGAGTTTGTCATTAGGAATAACAACAATAGAGTCAGACTCTTTTTTAAGCTCTTCTAAACCAGCTTCTGCAAGTTTAAGACGTTTACGACCTTCAAACATAAAAGGTTTAGTTACTATAGAGATAGTAAGTGCTCCAACCTCTTTTGCTATTTGTGCAACAACTGGTGCTGCACCAGTTCCTGTACCACCACCTAAACCAGCGGAAATAAAGACAATATCTGCACCCTCAAGAGCACTACGAATCTCTTCGTAATTTTCTAATGCAGAATCTTTCCCAATAGCGGGTTTCATTCCAGCACCAAGCCCTTTTGTAAGTTTTGCCCCAATTTGAATTTTTGATGCTGCAGAGTTTTCACTCAGTACTTGAGCATCGGTGTTAATTAACATCATTTCAATGCCAGTTACACCCTCTTTAAGCATATGGCCAATCATGTTACCACCACCGCCACCAACTCCAACAGCTATAATTCTTGCACCACTAGGGTTTCTTGCTTCTTCTACTACAAATGGTTCCATTCTCTCACTCCTTTAAAATAACTGGCTCGCCCAGTTAAAAAACTTACTAACACCGCTAGCTTCATCACTCTTTTTTGTTTGTTTATCTTCAAGGTTAATCATAGTAGATTTTGCCTCAACTTCTTCTGAAGGTACCGTAGGAATCTCTAAAGAAGGTGCTAAATTCACATCTATTTGAGATGTAGGTGTCTCATTTCTATGTCTAACACGTTTGTTTGCATCTATTTCATAAGGTGTATAAGCAAATGCTGAGTAACGGATAAGACCGATTGCACTAGAGTATTCAGCATCTCTTAGGTCATCAAAAAGGCCATCCATCTCCATAGGACGTGCTAAACGCACAGGCATAGAACCAAAAATTGCTATTGCAAGTTCTCGAATACCTTCCATTTTAGAAAAACCACCTGTTAAAACAACACCTGCACCCATCTGCTCTTTGAGTCCACTGTTCTCAATAAACTGTGCTAAAATCATAAGTGTCTCTTCAACCCTTGCATAAATAACATTGTGCACTACATCAAGAGAGACCTCATGTGTACTCTCCATGTCACCAATAACAGGAATCTCAATAAGATCATTGCTTTGGTCAGTGAGTGAACCATATGTTAACTTTACATTGTCTGCAACATTAAGTGGTGTATGGAGTGCCATAGAGAGGTCACTCGTTACATGGTTTGAACCTACACCTAAAAACTCGTTATAACGAATAGAGTTTCCTGAATGAATGGCAATATTACTTGTATTTCCACCCATATCAATAACAGCAACACCTAACTCTTTCTCATCCTCATTTAAAACTGCAATAGAGGCAGCATAAGAGTTAAGAACAATATTCTCTACCTCTACACCAGCACCAAGAACAGCTTTTTTTAAGTTGTTTAAGTTTGACTTTTGTGTTGTAATAATGTGTGTTTCAACTTCTAAACGCGAAGCATTCATACCTAAAGGATCTTCAATAAAGTCTTGGTCATCTACTTTAAAGTTAAAAGGGAGGGCATGAAGTACTTCATATTCGTTCGGGATGTTAGCATTATAGAGCGACGTATGCATGACACGTTCAATCTCTTTAAAGCTAATCTCTTTACTCTGTATATTTACAATACCATTTGAGTTTAAACTTTTTGTATAAGCACCACTCATAGATACTATAGCTGACTTTACATCACTACCAGAGACACGTTTAGCATCTTCTACAGCAGTCTTAATACTTCTAGAAGCTAACTCAATGTTAGTGATGCTTCCACGTTTAAGACCCTGAGCCTTAGTTGTTCCAGCACCAGTTATAGCAATGTTGTTATCATTGTCAATTTCGGCAATAATAGCACATATTTTTGTTGAGCCAATATCAATGGCTAAAACAGTTCTGCTCAATTTAGAGTCCTTGAATAAATATCTCTGTTTGGTATTTTTCTTTGAGTGTTTTAATAAGAGCCTCATTGAATATACCGTTTTTCAATTTTTTCATTGAAGATGCTAACTCTTTGTTAGAGTTTTTAAGCAACTTTTGTTCCAAAACATAATAAAGAACAATTTTTCCACTATTTAATGTTATATAAGAACGTTTTTTATCGTTAGTAAAAAGCTTTTGTAAAAACTCTTCTGCTTCTGCTTTACTGAGTAGTGTAAGAGCATCAGCACTCTGTGCTGTAATGAAATCTGTTGTTACTCCAGTAAATGTAGCTAAAGAGTTGTTTGCTAGTTCATGAAGTTTCTCTTGAACTTTCTCCTCTTTGTAAAGAGCTAAAACCTCTTCTTTTGCTTCTTCAAAAGATTTTGCAACTGCTGGGTGTACTTTTACGAGTTCAAATGTAAGGTACTCACCATTTACTAAAATAGGTTTCATGTAAGGTGCAGTTGGAGAGAGCTTTTGAACTTTTTGAAGTACTTCTTCAGTAAATGGGTTCTCTGCAGTAGAAATAATAACAGTTTCAAATTTTGTAGCAGGGTCTAGTTTCCCTTTTTTATACGCTATGTATGTACGTAATGCTTTGTCTTTTGTTGCTTTTGCATTGAGCTCTATTATTACAGCACTCTTTGCACTCTCAAGAGGAAGAATTTTCCCCTCAGCATCTTTAAAGTGTGTTTTGTTATTTGCATAGTACTTTGCAATTTCAGCATCACTGTACTCTTGTGTTACTGGCGCTTGCTTAATGTACTTCAGTTCATAAGCAATATCTTTCATAAAATTTTGAGCATTTGTTTCCCAAAAAGGTTTTAGAACATCGTCTGTAGTTTTGAGAGTAATATCTTTTTCTGAAAGAACTTTGTAGTTAATTTTATCGGCAATATTCATAAGTGTATTGAGAATATTTGTCTCATTTTGACTTACTTCTACAGGAAGAAGTTTAAAAGTTTTTTGAATTAAAAGCTCTTTTCTTAAACCCGCTTCATACTCTTTTGTTGTGAGTCTATTTTGTGAAAGTACTTGTTTGTATGTATCTTTGTCAAACACACCATCTTTAAAAAAGTACTCTTGTGTTTTTAGTGCTGCAATAAGCTCTGCATCTGTTACAACTAAGTCATAAGACTCTGCTAAGTTAAGAAGAAGTGCTTGTTGAATTAACTGCTCAAGCGCTTGCTTTTGAAGTCCAAACTGTTTTGCTTGTGCTTCATCAAAGTTACCTTGAAACATCTGGTTATATCTTGCATAGAGGTTTGAGTAACTTTTTTGGAGTTCCCCTTGTGTTATTTCAACACTCCCAACTTTTGCAACTGCTCCAGCTTTGTCTCCGTAACTGTATTGTCCCCATCCAACAAAACCAGCACCAACAAATGCGATAGTTGAAATCCAAATAGTAATAATAAGCCACTTTTTGTGTCTTTGCATCCATGTAATCATATAAAAAAAACCTTATATCTTGAAATTATTGTAATAATAGGTAAATTAGCATTAAACCTTGATAAAAAGTTGATAATTTAATAAGAAGTTGTTATTCTGTGTCAAAAGTTGGTTGTGAGTTGTCAAGCATTAAAAGTCTACAGCTTTTCTCTAAAATAGCCAGTTTTTTAGCCATTTCATGAACATCTCGACTATAGGCATATACACCATAACCACGAATAACCATTAAGTTTGTTTTGTTAGTTTGGAGGTAGTAAGCTATTTCACTGTCTGCTCTATCATACCAGTCTTCAAATTGTCTAGGATCGATGATTTCAATACTTCCAATCTCTTTATAGCCAAAATAGTCTTTTGGTATAATGAGATTATGTTGTAAGGAGTAGGCTGTAGTAAATTGAGGCATAGAAAAACAGATGAATTTTGCTTCACTAATTTGAGAGTAGATGCTGTAGTGAATTTTAGCATCTATGCTGGCTTGGTTCCAGCGGTAATCTTTTTTAAAATAGAGTTCAATAAGACTTGCATCATCTAACGCATCAAAAATAGCCTCTTTTGTGTTAATAATAAAGCGGCTTGTTTCAGTTTTTGCAGAAATACTCCCATGGTATATTCCGAAAAAATCTTTTCGGAACATAGAGAGTGCTAAAGCAGAAAGTTTGCGTTTGAGATTTTGTCTATTCATAAAAGCTCTATTTAAACCAAGATTTCATTTTTTCAATAGCAGAAGCTAAAACACTCTCGTGAGGCTTAGATTCAATGCCAAAAGACTCTTGAAGTTTACTCAGTAGTTCTAACTGCTCGTCATTAAGTTTTGATGGGTATTGAAGGTTAATAATTGCTATAAGGTCACCTTTTCCATGCCCATGAACATCTTCAATTCCTTCACCTCTAAATGTGTAACGTTGTTTGTCACGAGTTGCTACTTCTAACTTAAGTTCTAACTCTCCACGAAGAGATGGAATTGTTAATGTCTCACCACTAACGGCTTGTGTAAAGAAAACTGGAATTTCAATGTAAACATCGTTGTCATCACGAATAAAATGTTTATCTTGTTTTACTTCAAAAGTTACATAGAGGTCACCACGGCTTCCGCGTTTACCGATGTTTCCTTTTCCTGAAACTCTTAAACGGTTACCAGAATCAACACCAGCAGGGATTTTTACAGTTACTTTCTCTTCTACTTCATCATAGCCATTACCATGACATTTTTTACATGGGTCAGTTGCTGCACTTCCTGTACCTTGACAGACAGGACATGTCTGAGAGAAAGTCATAAAGCCCTGTTTCATGTAGACTTGACCCTGTCCTTTACACTGTTTACAAGTAGAGAGTTTCCCATCTTTTGCACCAGTACCTTTACACTCTTTACAAGCATTCTTGTACTTAAATGTAACCTCTTTTTCACAACCAAAAATAGCTTCATCAAACTCTAAAACTATGTCTACATTTAAGTCTAAAGAGTATTTTTCCATATCGGCAGGGTTTTGACGGCTTCTTGAAGAGCCTCCAAAACCATTAAACATCTCTTCAAACATTGAGCTTAAGTCATCAAAACCACCAGAAGAACGACGTCCTCCACCTGAACCCATTCCTTGAAGCCCCTCTTTCCCGTAACGGTCATAAATGCTTCTTTGCTGTTCATCACTAAGACATTGGTATGCTTCATTACAGAGTTTAAACATTTTTTCTGCTTCAGCATCACCTGGGTTTTTATCTGGATGATACTTTTTAGCCATAGCTCTATAGGCTTTTTTAATTGTTGTTTTGTCCGCGTTTTTTGATACTTCTAAAATTTCATAATAACTTAAATCTTCCATTTTTTCCCTATACTTTATAAAAATATTTTTGGAATTATACCCATAAAAAATAAATAACATAGATGGTATAATCCATTTATGAAACACTCCCTATTTTTTACTCTTATTATTGTTCTCTTTTTTGGCTGTTCAAAAGAACCAAACCAACCATTTAAGGAGCTTCCTAAAACATATTTGATTGAGAGTAGCTTTGCTGAACTTCCTGGGTTTTATCAGGAGCATTTTAGTGATATTTTAGAGAATTTTAAAAATAATTGTCGTAGTGCAAAAGCACAAAAAATATACGCTTCACTTTGTAAACAAGCAGAAAGTACTACAGATGCAAAAAGCTTTTTCCTTGAGAATTTTACTCCCTACCAATTAACCGATAGAGAGGGAGAGAAAGAGGGTCTTTTAACTGCTTACTATGAGCCTTTACTCTTTGGTTCTAGAAAGAGGAGTCAACGTTATGCATATCCACTCTATGAGTCTCCAAAAGATTTACTCATTATAGATTTGAGTAGTGTATACCCTGAGTTGAAAAAGTATAGATTACGTGGAAGAGTAAGAGGGAATAGGGTTGTTCCTTATAGTACAAGAGCAGAGAGTGCTCAGGAAGATTTAAATGCTTCTGTTATATGTTACTGTGACTCTAAAGTAGATAAGTTTTTTTTAGAAATACAGGGTTCTGGTCGTGTACAGCTTGATGACAATAGCACCATTTTTATTGGTTACGATAATCAAAATGGACATAAGTACCGAGCTATAGGAAGATATTTAGTTACAATAGGAGCATTAACGCTTGAGAATGTCTCTCTTCAGAGTATTAAGGCATGGTTAGATGCACATCCAGAGAGAGTAGACGAGGTACTTAACTACAATGACTCCTTAGTCTTTTTTAAAGAGAGAAGTCAGGGTGCTACCGGTGCTTTGGGTTTAGAGTTGACACCCTATAGGTCTATTGCTGTAGACAGAAGTAGAGTGCCTTTGGGTTCTATGCTCTACCTGCACTCAAAAGTACAAGAGAGACCATTAGAGAAAATTGTTTTTGCACAAGATACGGGTGGTGCTATAAAAGGAGCTGTGAGAGCAGATCTTTTTGTTGGTGCTGGAGAGGATGCATTAGAGGTTGCAGGACGCATGAAAGCACCTTTAGAGTTATGGATATTAATGCCAAAGAGTAAGAGGAAGAGTAAGAAGTGAATAGATCTTTAGAGAAGTTTAACCGTTTAGTAGACTCACTACAAGAGTTACCAACCATAGGAAAGAAGTCTGCAACAAGACTTGCTTATTTTATGATAATGAATGACAGTTATGCAGGTATGAGAATTGCACATGCAATTGAAGATGCACTCGGTAGTTTAAAAAAGTGTAGAGAGTGTGGTGGGATGAGTGAAGATGAACTCTGTTATATATGTACTGATGATGGAAGAGATAGTACATTTTTATGTATAGTAGAGAATGCAAAAGATATTTTACTACTTGAAGAGAATGGACTCTTTGATGGAAAATATTTTGTTCTAGACACTCTTGATGAGCAAAATATTTTAAAACTAGAGGCTTTAGTAGAGATGGGTGTGAGTGAAATTCTTTTTGCATTAACCCCCTCTATAGCAAATGATGCTGTTATTCTTTATATTGAAGATAAGTTAAGCTCATATAGAGTAAACTTCTCCAAAATTGCACAGGGTGTCCCTACAGGAGTTAGCTTGGAAAATATCGATTTACTCTCTTTAACAAGAGCTTTAGAAGATAGAGTGAGTGTATAGTATGAAATACCTATTTTTAATGCTTTTTTCATTGAGAGCACTTTTTGCAGAACAGACTTGTAACTTAGAAGAGGTGAGAGGTATTCAGACAAAATCTAGTATGCAAAAGTGGCTAGATCATGACTTTGGACTTCGTCCATACCGTGCCAACTATCTTCTCCCTTTTGCATACTCAACAAAAGTATATGAGTCTGGAATACCAACAGTGGAGTATAAAAATGCTGAAGCTGAGATGCAAATAAGTCTACAGCTTCGTGTTATGCATAATGTACTTGGTTTTGATGAAGAGTATTTTGTCTCTTATACACAGCAATCTTTTTGGCAGATTTATGCTAAATCTTCACCGTTTCGCGAGAATACATACAATCCAGAAGCCTTTGTCATCTTTCCAATTCATGATGATGATAAATATTTTCGTTTTCGTTCTTTAAAGTTTGCCTTAGCACATAAGTCAAATGGTCAACCAGATACAGAAGAGGTAGTGTTTTCAACAGGGGATGTTTTAGGAAACCTTTCAAGAAGTGTAAATTATGTTTATAGTAGTCTGCGTTTACAGCACAACAGTGTTGTTTTGGACTTAACTGCATGGATACCTTTTCCGGAGTCTGAAGATACTAATGATAACAAGGATTTAATGGATTACACGGGGTATACAAGTGCGAAAATGACCTACTTTCTTCATGACCATATGTTTTCAGTTATGGGAAGGGGAAACTTTACTACGCATAAGGGTGCTGTAGAAGCTACTTACTCATACCCACTCATACATAACTATTTCTACATGAAAGTCTTTTCAGGCTATACAGAGTCTCTTATAGACTATAATAACTATATTACTAAGTTCTCTGTAGGTTTTAGTTTTTCTCGTTAGAGAAGAAAGCTCTTTTGCATCTCAACTTTTATGGACTCTTTGTCTAGAGCATTCTGTACAAAAAGTTCATTTGCAAGGACACCTTGACCTAAAAGCATATCTGCTCCATCTTTAAGTGGTAGATTTTTTTGCTTGGCCATATGTAAAAAAGGTGTCACTTTTCCATAGATTGCATCAGCTACATATTGAGAATTTTCTAAAATGCTTGTTATTATCTTCTCTGGCGCAGGAAGTTCTTCATCTTTGAGTCCTGCACTTGTTGTGTTAACAACAAGGTCATAAGGCTCTACTAAAAAGCTTTCCCAGTGAAAACATTGACACCCTAACTCTTCAAAATAGTGTAGTCTTGAAGCACTACGGTTAAGCACAGAGACCTGAAGGTTCTCTTGGAGAAATTTTGCAGCGAGTGCTTTTGCTGTACCACCAGCTCCAAGAATTAAGACTTTTTGAATCTTCTCAAAAGGCTCTATAGCATACATAAATCCATCGGCATCAGTGTTGTAACCTATGAGTTTGCCATTTTCATTCACAATTGTGTTCACGACACCTACACTCTTTGCAAAACCTCTCACTTCATCACAAGCTTCATAGGCAGCCTCTTTATGAGGAACGGTAATGTTAGCACCACTCAGTCCAAGAGCAAAGAATGTTTCTCTCAGTTGAGCACCATCCTCTAGATGAGTACGTGTGTAACAAGCATTGTAGTTGAGGTTTTTAAAAACAGCATTATGCATGAGTGGTGAACGAGAGTGTGAGACAGGGTTACCAAAAATAGAGAAAATCTTCTTCATCTAAATGTTTCCTCTACTCTTTGTCTAAATCGTGTAGAGAGTGAATAAGTGCACCTAGTTTGTTCTCAACCTCTTGGTACTCAGACTCTTTGACACTATCGGCTACAATTCCAGCACCAGCTTGTAAAATTACCTTGTCCTTTTTAACCATAGCAGTACGAATAGTAATAGCACTATCCATATTTCCATCAAAACCAAAGTAGCCAATGCTTCCAGAGTAGAAGCCGCGTTTAAGGCCTTCATACTCAGCAATGAGTTCCATTGCACGGATTTTTGGAGCACCTGTCATTGTTCCTGCTGTAAAAGTTGCCATAAAGAGGTCAAACATATCTTTTTCATCATCAAGTTCTGCTACTACATCTGAAACAATATGCATTACATGAGAGTAGTGTTCAATGTGCATCATATCTTTCACTTTTACGGTACCCGTTTTTGCAACACGACCAATATCGTTACGACCTAAATCTATGAGCATAAGGTGCTCAGCTAACTCTTTAGGGTCTGAGAGTAAGTCCTCTTCAAGGGCTCTATCTTGCTCTTTTGTCTCGCCACGTTTACGTGTTCCTGCAATAGGGCGAAGAAGAAGCTCTCCATCCGTTAAACGCACCATAACCTCAGGAGAACTACCAACTATGCTAAAATCTTCGTACTCCATTAAAAACATATATGGAGAAGGGTTTTTTGCACGGAGTATACGGTAGAAACTAAAGGGGTCAACCTGAATGTTTCGTGTAAAACGGTTTGTCATTAAAATTTGGAAAACATCTCCACTCTTAATCATCTCTTTTGATTTGTCTATCATCTCAAAGAATTTCTCTTTAGAGTGGGCAAAACTACCTTTATCTTGTCCTACATTGTGAACACGATGTTTGTAAGTGTAGCTTCCCTTGAGTTCATCATGAATCATTTCAAATTTATTTTCAAACTCTTTAAGTGTAGAGACTAAAGTAATTTGATGATTTTTATGGGAGTAGACTAGAATCATTTTAGGGAGAATGAGATCTAAGTCAGGTGTGTGTAACTCATCCTCTAAGTTATCCATGCTTGTCCCTAGTTTAGGTTCAAAGACTTTGACCATGTCATAACCTATGTAGCCAATGAAACCATCAACATAACCTACTTTTAGCTTTTTCATTGCCTCTTTATAAGGTTGTGTGTCTACTTTTTTGTAGTAGTTCTTTAAGAAGGTAAAGGGTGTCTCTTTTTCTGTATGTGTAACACCTTGTGCATCTGTGTAGAGTGTTGTGTCATTGATGTACTGGAGTCTTTCTCTAGCACCTATACAGATAAAGGAGTAGTTTCCTTCACTCTGTCCAGCTGATTCAAAAAGGTATGTAATCTCATTTTGAAAAAGCTCTTTGACTTTTGAGTAAACAGCAATGGGTGCAAGTTGGTCGAGTGTAAATTGTTTAGAGTAAATCAACTGTCTGCCTCTATGCCTAAAGTTTTACCAAGAAAGCACCAGGCTCAACTTTAGAACGTAGTACACGGCGAGCATTTTTTGCTTCTTTAGATGTTTTAAATGGACCTACAAGTACTTTGTTAAGTGAAGCAACTTTGTGGTATCTATAATTAAACCCTAAATCTGTAATAGATTTTAAGAACTTTTTATTTGGTTCATATTTTGAGAATGAGCCTACTTGAATGTAGTATGAACCTGAAGCAACTGCTTGTGTCACTTTTTTATGAGTTGGTTTTGGTGATACTTTTTTTACAGTCTCTTTTTTTGGTGCTACAGTTTTCTTGACTACTTTCTTTGTAACTTCTTTTGGCTCTTCAATCTCTTTGAGACTCTCTTCTTTAAGTTTTTGTGCAATTCTATCTAGGTCGGCATCTACAGTGCTCTCCTCCTCTACAACTTCAATCTCTTCAAAGAGAGGTTC
>Ga0256843_1003059_pt1 | contig 11803 bp, 8 predicted proteins | sample AlvinellametaG_FD_191572 | JGI IMG/M metagenome (GOLD analysis project Ga0256843, IMG submission 191572) | Pompeii worm associated microbial communities from hydrothermal vent at the East Pacific Rise, Pacific Ocean - Alvinella | ecosystem: Host-associated > Annelida > Integument > Unclassified ... | reverse complement strand
AACGCAAATATTTCGGTTCGTATACCATTTTTAATCCACGTGCATTTTTAGCATTTTCGTAAACTTCAATAACCGATTCGGCTACTACGTCCATGTGAGCTTGTGTATATACACGTCGCGGAATGGTTAAACGTACCAATTCCAGTTTCGGATAATTGTGTTCACCGGTTTCTTTGTTACGTCCGGCCGATACGACACCGCGTTCCATCGCACGAACTCCTGAATCAATATACAACTCAGCAGCCAATGTTTGAGCCGGAAATTCGTCTTGAGTTAAATGCGGGTAAAATGCTTTGGCATCTAAGAAAACACCGTGCGTTCCTACGGGTTTCACAATCGGAATACCTGCTTTTAACAACAAATCTCCCAAATATTGCACCTGCCCTACTCTGGCTTTTTGATGCTCGTCCATTACCGATTCTTTGATACCTATGGCCATGGCTTCCATATCACGTCCGGCCAAACCGCCATATGTGTGTAATCCTTCGTAAACCACTACCATATTGCGCGCTTCTTCAAAAACACGAGGATCGTTAGTAGCCAAAAATCCACCGATATTCACCAATGCGTCTTTTTTGGCACTCATGGTAGCGTGATCGGTCAGTGAATTGATTTCTTTAACGATTTCGGCCACGGTTTTATCTTGATAACCTTCTTCTTTTTGTTGAATCATATAGGCATTTTCGGCCACACGAGTCATATCGTGAACGATATCGATACCGTATTTTTGAGTCAATTCTCTAACAGCTTTCAAGTTTTTCAACGAAATAGGTTGTCCACCGGCCATATTTACGGTTGTGGCCATGGCTACATAGGGTATTTTATCAGCTCCTACTTCATCGATTAATGCTTGTAATTTGTTCAAATCAATATCTCCCTTAAACGGATATTCGCTGTTAGGATCGTGCGCTTCATCCACAATGACATCGACAAATTTGGCACCGGCCAACTCTTGATGTAATTTAGTGGTAGTGAAATACATGTTTCCGGGAACATAATCACCGGGTTTAATCAAAATACGCGAAATCATATGCTCGGCGGCACGCCCTTGGTGTGTAGGTACCAAATGTTTGTATCCGTAAACATCTTGTACGGTTTTTTCCAAATTATAAAAGTTACGGCTACCGGCATAAGCTTCGTCTCCCAGCATCATACCCGCCCATTGACGGTCACTCATTGCAGAAGTTCCACTATCGGTTAACAAATCGATATAAACATCTTCGGAACGTAATAAAAAAGTATTATATCCGGCTTCTTCCATTGCTTTTTCACGCTCTCTTTTGGAAAGCATACGCAAAGGTTCCACCATTTTGATTTTATAAGGCTCAGCCCATGATCTTTTTTTCATATCTGTTAGTTTTTGTTTTTATTGATTAATGTGGGCTAATTTATAAAAATAATTGAAATATAAAGCTGAAAAATCATAGTTTTTTACACATCTTTTAATTTTGATATATCACGATTATATTTATCACTTTTATCAAATTTAGAATAAAAATAAATTTATTTATTGGAAACTTTATAAAAATATTATTAAAAAATAAGAGAAACGTGGGGTTATATCTGACATTTCGATACAAATTTTAGTCGTAACCGCTTATTCCGAAGCTTCGGGACACTCAATAAAATTAGTTTGTATGAATTAAAAATTACTTCTATACAAAAGGCAATTTTACCACTTCGGCCGGAATTTGTTTTTTACGCACTTGAATATATATTTCACTACCGGGTTTGGCATATTCCACCGGCACATATCCCATACCGATAGCTTCTTTTAAAGTCGGCGACATGGTTCCGCTGGTAACGGTTCCTATTTTATTTCCCGAAGCATCAACAATATCGTATCCGTGGCGGGCAATACCTTTGTCTTTGAGTTTAAAAGCTACCAATTTGCGACTTAGCCCCTCTTCTTTTTGTTTTTTGAGATTTTCGGCATTGATAAAGTCTTTGGTAAATTTGGTAATCCATCCCAAACCGGCTTCTATAGGCGAAGTGGTATCGTCAATATCGTTACCATACAAGCAATAACCTTTTTCCAAGCGAAGCGTATCGCGTGCCCCTAATCCGGCAGGCTTGATGCCCAAATCCTTGCCTTGCTTAAACAACTCATTCCACACGTCTTCGGCATACTCGTTCGGCACATAAATTTCATACCCCTTTTCGCCGGTATAACCAGTAGCCGACACCAAAATATCTTTATGTCCGGCCAAGTCTGCCTTGGTCCATGTATAAAATTTTAAATTTTGCAAATCTGCACTATCCTCGGCCATTCTTTGCATCAATTCAGGCGACTTAGGCCCTTGCACCGCCAAAATGCTGTATTGATCTGACTTGTCGGTTAATTTTACCTCATAATTTTCGGCCCATTTATTTACCCAATTCCAGTCTTTTTCCAAATTGGCACCGTTGACGACTAACATATATTGATCATCGTCCAACTGATACACTAACAAGTCATCAACAATGCCGTTTTGTTCATTCGGGAAACACGAATATTGCACTTTACCCGGTTTGAGCTTGGCCACGTCATTGCTGGTAATGTACTGCAAAAAATTTAAAGCATCTTTGCCTTCTACAAAAAAATTGCCCATATGCGACACGTCAAATACTCCTACGGCATTGCGAACGGTTTCGTGTTCGGCATTGACCCCTTCATACTGAATAGGCATTTCAAATCCGGCAAAGGGTAACATTTTAGCTCCAAGCTGTTTATGTATATGATTTAAAGCTGTTTTTTTCATGATTTTTTCAATTTTAAACGTGGGCTAATATAAGAAAAAAGGAATTGTTTGGGGGTGATTTAATTTTTTTTTGACGGGAAAATTTGAGATTAAACAAAAAGTCTTTATTACTAGCTTGTTGCATTTAAAGTAAAATTTGAATTTAGCAAAGTATTAATTACAAAAAACAACCTAAATATTCAATAAAAAACTTTCTATCCTAGATATACTTACTTTATTTTTGTGAGAATTTTAATCTATCTAGCCATAATCCGTAATTCAACATATGTCTTATTCTTTCTCTTTGTTCGTAAGTAAATGTATTCTTTTCTCCAATGTAATCCATATAATTATCGTTTAATTTTAATCCTAAATTATCCCCACATTCCATTTCCGGTGCACGATATATATAAGAAAAGGTATCTGTACAATAATCACTGGTTTCACATTCATCAATAGAAAAAACATGTAACAAACCTAAAATATGTCCAACTTCATGAATTATAGAAGTATTATTTAAAGCTGAATTTGTATTAATAAAGCAAGAAGGGTAAAATTGACTATTTGCTTCTACAGAAGTTGATATTAAATTTAATCCCTCAATAGGGAAATCTGCATATACTTTGGGTAAAGAAGCAGTACTACTACCACTTTGAGATGGAAAAATCCAAATATTTAAATAATAATTAGGATCCCAAAAAGTCTCACCTCCCATTTTCCAAGCTTCATTAGGGCCTAATTTATTATCTCCAATAATATCAGTGTTTGTGCTTGATCCAACATCATATTCACGTCCATCAATTCGATTAATACCAGGTTCATCCAATATAATATTATTAATGTTATAACGAGCCATTCTAAAATTTAATTTGATATCAACTGCATTCGGATTAATTGAATTATTCAAATTTGAGAATGCCCTGTTTAATTTATCTAAAAGACTTTTTACTTGATTCGTTGACAAATTAGTCCCTGTTCCTATATCCTCACCAAAATGAATAATATGAAAAATAACAGGTAAAGAAACTACTTCATAATAAGTATCTTTCCTAGCAATTATTTGGATAATTTCAGATTCCAATCCATTAGATTTTATTTTAATATTATGTTCTCCTTCAATTATTGTTTTAAATTTTAATGTATCAGCTGGAAAGAAATTTAATTTATTTTCATTGTCATAGATTTCAAAAGCCAGATTTGAACTTTCAATAGGTTGGTGATATTTATCATAAAAAGAAACAAATAAATCAGCTGATGAATTGCCATCAGCAATGATTAAATGAGTATTTGTGCTAAATTCTATATATTTAACTTTATAAGTATCATTTAAAGATATTTCATCCTCAGGAATTTCATTGTATTTGCAACTTAAGAGTAAAAATAAAATTAAAAATGATATTTTTTTCATTTTAATGTTAATTAAATTTAAAATCAAGTTTATTGATATATAAATCTACCATAACAAAAAATACGTAAACAATTTTTCTATTCGAAGATTTGCATCAAAATTTGCAACATATCAATCGCGGCCTCACTGATTTTGGTTCCGGGGCCGTAAATACCCACAACTCCGGCATCAAAAAGAAACTGATAATCCTGTTTGGGAATCACACCGCCGGCAATGACCAAAATATCGTCACGGCCAAGTTTTTTGAGTTCTTCTATTACTTCGGGAACTAATGTTTTATGGCCGGCAGCCAATGAAGAAACTCCTAATATATGCACATCGTTTTCGGCGGCTTGCATAGCCACTTCTTCGGGTGTTTGAAACAACGGACTGATATCTACGTCAAATCCGATATCGGCATAAGCCGTAGCTACAACTTTTGCGCCACGGTCGTGACCGTCTTGTCCCATTTTGGCAATCATAATACGCGGACGACGCCCTTCGAGTTCGGCAAATTTGTCGGCCAACTCACGGGCTTTTTTAAAACTGTCGTCATTTTTTATTTCGTTGGCATACACTCCTGATACGGTTTGAATTTGTGCTTGGTAACGGCCGAAAACTTTTTCCAAGGCATCTGAAATTTCTCCTAAAGTTGCCCGTTTTTCAGCCGCTTCTACCGCCAAAGATAATAAATTTTCTTTTCCCGTCCGGGCTGCTTCCGTCAATCGTTCTAAAATTTCTTTAACGGCCTTGTTGTCTCGCTGTGCTTTAATTTGCTTTAACTTTTCTATCTGTTGTTGTCTTACCCATTCATTGTCTATCTCCAAAATATTGACCGGAATTTCTTTTTCGGGTTGATACGCATTAACTCCCACAATAATATCTTTACCGCTATCAATACGGGCTTGTTTTTTGGCGGCGGCTTCTTCTATGCGCAGTTTGGGTATCCCTTTCTCAATAGCTTTCGTCATTCCTCCGAGCTCTTCTACTTCTTGAATTAACTCCCATGCTTTACGGGCAATTTCATCCGTTAGTTTTTCTACATATTTACTTCCGCCCCACGGATCAACAGTGCGGGTAATTTTGGTTTCCTCTTGTAAAAATATTTGCGTGTTACGAGCAATACGAGCCGAAAAATCGGTTGGCAAGGCAATGGCTTCATCCAAAGCGTTGGTATGTAGAGATTGTGTTCCGCCAAATGCTGCCGCTGACGCTTCTATCAATGTACGGGCAATATTATTATACGGATCTTGTTCCGTCAAACTCCACCCACTGGTTTGCGAATGGGTCCGCAAAGCCATGGATTTCGGATTTTTCGGATTAAATTGTTTTACAATTTTAGCCCACAGCATACGGGCGGCGCGCATTTTGGCTATTTCTTGAAAATGATTCATGCCTACGCCCCAGAAAAAAGATAAACGCGGTGCAAAACGGTCTATTTCCATACCGGCATCCAATCCGGTACGAATATATTCCAATCCGTCAGCCAATGTATAGGCCAATTCTATTTCAGCAGTTCCTCCGGCCTCTTGAATATGATAACCGGAAATACTAATAGAATTAAATTTGGGCATGTATTTGGAGGTGTATTCAAAAATATCGGAAATAATCTTCATGGAAGGTGCAGGTGGATAAATATAAGTATTTCGCACCATAAACTCTTTAAGAATATCATTTTGAATGGTTCCGGATAGTTGTTCCGGTTGCACTCCTTGTTCTTTGGCTGCTACAATATAAAAAGCCATAACAGGTAAAACCGCGCCGTTCATGGTCATGGAAACCGACATTTTATCCAACGGAATTTCATCAAATAAAACTTTCATATCTTCTACCGTATCAATCGCCACTCCTGCCTTTCCCACATCACCCTTTACACGCGGATGATCGGAATCATAACCGCGATGGGTGGCCAAATCAAAAGCTACTGAAAGTCCTTTTTGTCCGGCCGCCAAATTACGTTTATAAAAAGCATTGCTCTCTTCGGCAGTTGAAAAACCGGCATATTGTCTGATAGTCCAAGGGCGACGCACATACATGGTTGAATAAGGGCCGCGTAAATAAGGCGGAATACCGGCGGCAAAACCTTCGTGATGTAAAAAATGAGTTCTAAAAAACCTGGGCGAAAAACTTAAAGATTGAAAATTTTTGCGATTTTTATGATGCATTATAATATAGTTTGTTACAAAGATAATAATTTAAATTCAAGTTTAATCGCTTAAGATTTGCCTCGAATATAAAATATTTTGTTGCGAATCTTAAATTTCGATTAAAAAATATTAGAAAAATTTAAATAAATGTTAAATTTTGTATATATTTGCTTGTTAAAACAGAGAGAAATGAGAATTACTAAAAGACCTTTACCTATCAATGAAGAAATTCCGTTGGATCCGTTTAGAACTATTATGAGTAAAACGGATAAAAAAGGAATTATAGAATATGCCAATGATTATTTCGTTGACATTTGTCAATATAAAGAATGGGAATTAATGGGGCAACCCCATAATATTATCAGACATCCGGATATGCCCAAAATTATGTTTAAAATTCTTTGGGACCGGTTATTTGAAGGAAAAAACATACATGCCGTAGTTAAAAATTTGGCTAAAAGCGGTAAATATTATTGGGTAGTTACCGATTTTCAAATTACCTATAATCCGGACGGAAGTATCAAAGCCCTTTATTCACGCAGGAAAGCTATTCCCAATCATGTAAAATTATTTTTTGATGATCTATATAAAGAGTTAATCAAAATAGAGGAAAAAGGAGGAATGGAGGCTTCCGGTGCATATTTACAAGCATTTTTAGAAGATAAAAATACAACCTATGACGAATTTATTTTAAATTTATTCAATCTCAGTCATAAAGATTTTATGGCCTATATGACGGCTGAAATATCGGACGAAGAATTATTGGGAAAAGAATATTATACCGCTGAAGAAGCCATTAAAAAAACCAAAAAGAAAAAAAGTTTTTTATCAAAACTTTTCGGATAAACACCCACAAACACAAACTTATCATCAACAAACATTCATAATAATTGAAAAATTATTAACAATTTAGAAATTTTTCATTTAATTTTTATTGGTATATTTTTTTTTATTATTTTTGTCGGCTAATTTTTTTAAAAAAATAATAAAAAATATGATAAGACCAATTCCAATTGATGAAGAAATAATTCTGGATCCGTTCAAAACTATCATGAGTAAAACCGATAAAAAAGGGATCATTGAATATGCCAATGATTATTTTATGGAAATCTCAGGATATAAAGAATGGGAGTTAATGGGAAAACCTCATAATATACTCAGACATCCGGATATGCCTAAAATTGTTTTTAAAGTATTATGGGATAAATTAAAAATAGGTGAGCCCACTATTGCCGTTGTTAAAAATTTAGCAAAAGACGGAAGATATTACTGGGTAATTGCCGATTTTATATCAAAAGTTGATATTGAAGGAAATGTTATTTCTCATTATGCACGTAGAAAAGCAATTCCTGAAAAGGTAAAAGAAGAAATAAGTGAATTATATAAAACCTTGTTAGATATTGAAAAAAGTGGAGGAATGGCAGCCTCGGAAGTTTATCTGCAAGCATTTTTAGAAGATAAAGGCATGACATATGAAGATTTGATTTATAATGCTTTTGGCTTGAACCAAGAACAATTATATGGTTATATGACTTCCGAAATTGACAACGAAAATTTAACAGGCAACAGTGGTGAGTATTTATCAGCTGAAAATGCCATACAAAAAACAACGAAAAAGAAAGGTTTATTTAAAAAATTATTTGGATAGTATGTTTGATATAGAAAAAAGCTTAGAACCGGACGTTACGCTGGTTTGTAAATTGACAAAAGACGGAATTATAAAATTTATTAATAAACATTATGCCGATGTAACCGGATTTTCAGAAAAAGATTTAATCGGTGAAAGTCATGAAATTATTCAACATCCCAAAATGCCTAAAATTATATTGGAAAAAACTTGGGATGCCATACGAAATAATAAACAAGTATATTTAATCAGTAAAAATATTACAAAAAATGGTGAATATTTTTGGACTATAGCCGATATCAACTCAAAAATTGCTGAAGGAAAAACAACGGCTGTATTTATCAGAAGAAAGTTTTTGCCACTAGAATTAAAAGAAGAATTTTCAAAATTATACGAAATTCTTTATGGTATAGAAAGCAGTGGCGGAGGAAGTCAAGTAGCCTTAAAATATTTGTCGGGGTGGTTGGAAGATAAAGGAAAGAGTTATCAAGACTATATTATTTCAACCTTCGGCGGACAAAAAAATCTACATGAATATATGACTTCTGAAGTAAGTGACGCAGAATTATTTTCAACAGATCCTACTGATATGAACATCGATGAAGTGCTAAAATTTGTTAAGAAGAAAAAGAAAAGACGTTTTTGGTAAGGTTTTTGAAAAATAAAGAAAGAAATATCTAAAATATATAGCTATGACGTTAAATAAAAACAACACAATTATGAGAAATGTGAAAAATTGTATTCAGTTGGATGCAACCAGGAAAATGAAAATAAAATTAGATCCCGCAGGGAATATTTTATATGTCAATTCCTACTTCACTGAAGTTACAAATTTAAAAGTTCACGAATTGATACTGCAAGATTTTAATAAAATCTTGGACGAAGACATGCCTGCTTTTACTATTAAAAAAATTATGAGCAACTTGTCAGAAAAACCTAAATCATATTTTATTCTTAAAGGTAAAACCAAAGATAATAATTGTTTTTGGGGATATGTCCGTGCAACACAAGAATTTAAAGATAACGGTGAATTAAAAGGCTATTTGTTAGAAATTAAAATGTTGCCTTTTTCTGCCATCGAAAAAATAAGTCATTTATATGAAATATTAAAAGAAATAGGAAATAATGCCGGTTTGGCTGCAGCCGAAAAATATTTAGATGGATATTTGGAAGATCGAAACATGGATTTAGACTCATTTATTTTTAATATTACCGACACCAATGAGAAAAAAGTAGAAAAATATTTTGAAATTGATGTCGATGCCGAACCTGTTAAAAAGAAAAAAAGCTGGTTTTAATTAATTAAGTTAATCTGAATACATTACAATCATTATCAAATTTTAAGCCTATTGATTTAAAAATATTTTCTATTTTATTTTGTTTTATTTCATTAATACTGTGTTGATTAGCATCTGCTAGCCAAATTTTATCAACTTTTGGTAACATTAAATTTATATCATGGGTTGAAAATATAATTGTTTTATTTTTAGAATGAGCAATTTTTTCCAGTAAATGAATCGTTAAAGCTTTATTTTCCAAATCCAAATATGTTGTGGGTTCATCTAAAAGTAATACGGGAGTATTTTGCACCAAGGCTCTCCCGATTATTACTTTTTGATGTTCTCCGTCACTTAATTGATTTACAGGTTTGTTTAAATAATTTTCTAACTGCAAATCTGCAATTACCTCATCTAAAATATTATTATTTTCATCGCTCATTCTGTCAAATAGATCTGAATGCAGATATCCGCCCATTCTCAAAAAATCATACACCTTTACCGGCACATCAACCTTATAACTCATTACAATACTTATCAATCGGGCCCGCTTTTTGGGCAAAAGCTTATTTATTGAAACTTCATTAAAAATTATATCGCCCGAATGCGCAGGAAGTATACCGGCAAGAGTCTTTAAAAAACCGGTTTTTCCCGAACCGTTTTTTCCAATTAAACAAATCAATTCACCTTGAGCCGCTTGTAAATCGATATGAGATAACAATTTCGTTTTATATCCAATTGCCAGATTCTTTGTTTTTAAAAAATTTTTTTTCATGATTGTATCATTTTATGTTTAATACCATCCCCTACGAATCATCTTAAATAATCCGTTTATATCGATGGTAAAAACCAATCTGACTCTTTCCAGATAATTTTCTTCATTGATTTCCCAACCCAAACTGGAATATACCGGAAAGAAAACTTCAAAATAATCTTGCACCAAATTAATACGCAATCCCGAATCATAATAAAAATTTACCGCTTCTCCCCTGTTCTTTTTCCAAGCCCAATCACCATAGACATTAAACCATTTCCAAATTCCGATATTAATATTGTTGCTGATAATAAATTCATTGGCAAACTGATCTTCAAAAAAGGTTTTAAAACCTCCCTCAGCCCATATAAATTGTTGATGAAAAATACCACTACTCTCCGAACGTCCGTAATAACGGTATTGAAACAAATAATCTGTCGGCCTGTCCAAAGCAAACGAGAAATAATCAGTGGTAGTATCATTGTATAAAAAATATCCGGCAAAAAGTCTAAAATCCCACTGCCGGTTTCTATTTGTCAAATAACGATAGCGAATCATGCCTGAAACCTTACCGAATTTATCCGATATCTGCAAGTCTGTTTTATAAAACAAATCTTTGATTACATTGATATCATACCAATAATAATTGACATTAAATACCGAATAATTGTCAGATTCATTGCGAACCGCTCCGGGATCTTTATCGATATACATGTGTTGAAATAACAAGTTGGAACCTTGGCGTTTTCGAAGGTATTTGTTTTTAAACTTCAATACAAAAAACGGATTAAAACGACGGTATGCCAAATCGTGATCGTAATGATAATATTTGTAATTAAAACCGTATTTGATGGCATAAGGTTTAAAATTTTCAAAATAATGTGAATTACTAATAGAAAAACTACCGGTTAAAGACTTGTCTTTTGTAGAATAACTTGGTGATAGGGAGTATTTTAAATCGTTATGTAAAAAACTTTCGTTATAAATTTGAGCTCCTAAAATAATTCCGTCATAATAATTATACTCAAAAAAAGGATTGATAAAAATTTGTGTTTTCAAAGGATTATCAAAATCCTGATATGGACGAATTTGTAAAGGTTTGGAAAAAAGAGATCTATGCTGCACTTTTTTAAAATTGTTTTTAAACTGGATTTCAGGAAAATTGTTATAATAATTAAATCCTATAAAATCGGGTTGTATACCGGTTTGTAAATTAATCAAGGTATCTCCTGAAAAAGCTTCCAACTTGCGACAAGTATAAACGCTGTCGTTTTTAACGGCAAACAAAGTTAAAGGAATAGAATCTTGTCGCTTATTTTTTATATGTATAACATAAGAAGTATCGGATAATTTGTTGATTTTCTTGAGCTTATAATCATATTTAGCTCTTGATTGCACATAGTTTTTAAACCAGTTTTGATTGTGAAAATCTCCTGATGTTAAAAGACTGATAAAATCTTCTTCCGTAGTTTTGTCTATAACACCCTTTTGAAAAAACTCTTTTATTTTACGACTAAAATCATGAGTTCCGGTTTGATTTTCAAGCATCAACAATCCTAAAGCCGATTTATAAGGATTGGCTACATTGCGGTTAAAATTACTCAAAGAATCTAACGAGGTGTTCAACCGCTGATCCATATTCATACGAGCCATATACAAATACAGCCAAGCGTATTTTTCCGTCATTTTTACTTGTGAAGCATAAAAAAAACGAAATAATTTTTTGTCGGACAATTTTCCTAAAATTTTTAAGCCAGGATAAAATTGATCCAAATACTTATATTCCATATAAGCTGCTAAGCCTAATGGTATCCAAGCGGATTTACGTTGATCTATATTAAGTTGTTCGACATATTTTTTGCTGATTTGATGTAGCATTTCGGTTTCCCAT
>Ga0256843_1003058_pt1 | contig 11811 bp, 14 predicted proteins | sample AlvinellametaG_FD_191572 | JGI IMG/M metagenome (GOLD analysis project Ga0256843, IMG submission 191572) | Pompeii worm associated microbial communities from hydrothermal vent at the East Pacific Rise, Pacific Ocean - Alvinella | ecosystem: Host-associated > Annelida > Integument > Unclassified ... | reverse complement strand
GCTTTTTTCCAAGAGCTACCATCTTTTCTTGCACCGATCACTACGTTTACACCAGAGTCTCTAAGGTTCTCTGCGTGTGCGTGTCCTTGTGATCCAAAACCGATCATCGCAACTGTTTTTGATTTGATGATGTTCAAATCACAATCTTTGTCATAATATACATTCAATGTAGACATTCAATATCCTTCTGTTAAGTGAAAATTTCCGCGATTATACCCAAATCTTGCTTATTCCCTTATTTTATACTTTGATGAAAGAACTTACTTCCAAAAGTGCTGATAGTCCTTCACCCTCTGCCACTCACCACCCCACTTCCAGCCATACTGCTTAAATAGCCTGACTGTTCTGTCGTTTTGCAGTAGTACCGCTCTGTCTTTTGGGGTGTTGGTACGGTGGCGGCGTTTTTTGTAGGCGTAGGAGGCTTTGTGCGAGATGTGTCCGTTTCGGGAGATGTAGGGGTTCTCGATGGGGTTGATGTCGATGGCTTTGCCGTAGCTGTGTCTAGAGAACTTCTTACTGCCTGTAGCCTTGCGGCAGTTAAATGCAGAGGTGTTGTCTGCCTCGATACTCTGCCAGTCGTTGCCGCCAAAGTCACTCACCAAACGCATCTGATGAATAGGATAGCCTTGTGCATAGAGCGATTCAAACAGAGCGACAACCTCTTTGGCAACCGCTTTGTGTACCACCATCTCTCCTCTATGTTCCTTACCGTCAAACCCTCTATAGGGCATCTGAAGGTATCGCAGATCAGAGAGTGGCACAGGGCATCCACGATGCCACGACTTCCCCACCATACGCTTTTTAATCGTCATATCAATGGGCGAAATGGTTGCATCAAAATCAGCCAGAAGCAAGAGCGGTGTCAGGGTAAAAAAGAGCCATTTTTTCATTCTTTTTCTACTTTTGTTGCATATTTGGTTAGGGATATTATGCTATAAATAGATTAATCAAGAGAATAAAATCACTATCATAAAAGGAAACCATAATGGAACAATTCAAAACCTATGCCCTGATGATCGGGCTTACCCTGCTCTTTATCTGGTTTGGCGGTATGATCGCCGGACAGAGTGGAATGATCATCGCTTTTTTAGCAGCTGCCGGTATGAACTTTTACGCCTACTACTACAGCGATCAGGCTGTGTTAAGCCACTACCATGCCGTGCCGGTTGACAGAGCCCATGCAAGTGGCCTCTACGAAATCGTAGAGCGTCTAACACAACGTGCAGGACTGCCTATGCCGTCACTCTACATCATCCCCGAGCAGCAGCCCAATGCCTTTGCGACAGGACGCGACTACGAACACGCTGCCGTGGCTGTTACAGAGGGGTTGTTGGAGCTGCTTGACGAGAAAGAGGTAGAGGCTGTCATTGCCCATGAGCTTAGCCACATCAAGCACTACGACATGCTCATTGGAACCGTAGCCGCCACCATTGCCGGTGCCATTGCAATGTTGGCGAATTTTGGTATGCTCTTTGGCGGGGGAGATCGTGATCGCCCCAACCCCATTGTAATGATCGCCATGATGGTGATCATGCCGATGGTAGCAACCATCATCCAGATGACAGTAAGCCGTAACCGTGAGTTTATGGCCGATGAGGGAGCAGCCCGTATGACAGGCCACCCCGAATGGCTACAATCGGCACTGATCAAGCTTGACAACTATGCAAGAGGCATGGTCATGCCAGAGGCCGATCCGCAAACGGCTCATATGTTCATCATCAACCCGTTTACAGGCAAAGATTTCTCTATGAGTGAACTCTTTAGCACTCACCCAAGTACCGAAGCCAGAGTGCAAAGGCTAGAGGAGTTGAAACATTGATAGGATATAATGCATCTATGACAAATCAAATATATAGAACTATTGCAACGCAATGCAAACAACAACTATTCACTTTTAAAGCCAAAGGCTTTAGAGTATGAGTGCATTTGCACGACAGCTCATTAACGGGTGTCTGCCTTCAGACATTGAGCTTGAGAACCAAAATACATTTAAAGAGCTTCAACGCACAGGAGCCATTGAAGAGGTAGAGGGGCTCTGGAGACTCAACTCTCTCTACCGTGCCGGACGGCTCTACCTGGGTAAAGATGGACGAGGCTTTGTAGAAGCCGAACACAAAGAGCAAAAAGATCTGCTCATAGAACCAGAGCATCTTGGCGATGCGAAACAAGGCGATGTGGTGGTAGCAAAACGCATCATTGCCCGACGCGGACGAGCCGCAGGTAAGGTTGTGGCTATTTTAGAGAAGGGGCACCTCTTTACCATCGCCTATACCCACCGAGATGAACAAGGCAACTTTAGCATTATTGACATTCGTACCGGTGAGCCCACCCATGCCGTCATGCCGGGCATGGATCTAAAAGCATTCAAGGTAGGCACCGTACTTAAAGTGGACATCGATACCGATGAGGTGGTAGAGGTGTTTGGGCACTTAGGCGATGCCAAAGTAGACGAGAAGATCTCGTTAGCCCTCTACAACCGGTACGATGCCTTCCCGCCAGAGTGTGTAGAAGAGGCTCTTGAAATCGAGTCTGAAGTAAACAAAAGCCAACACCCCAACCGGGTTGACTTGACACATCTGGACTTTTGTACCATCGATCCGGTAACAGCCAAAGATTTCGATGATGCCATCTATTTTGATTTAGAGAAGTATGAACTCTATGTCGCCATTGCCGATGTCAGCCACTATGTGCCCTACTTTACCGACATCGACAAAGAGGCCAAGAAGCGGGGCTTTACCACCTATCTGCCGCACAAGTCGTTTCCGATGCTGCCTCGCCAACTGAGTGAAAATATCTGTTCACTCAAGCCTAAGGTGGATCGTTTGGCATTCGTAGCCAAGATCGCACTCGACAAATCTTCGCTCAAGCCCCTTAAAGAGGAGTTCTTTGAGGCGATCATTCACTCCAAACACCGCTTTAACTACGATGCGGTTGATGGCATCATTGCCAACGGTTACAGTGGCGAGAACGACACCATCAAGCGTATTTTACACTGGCTGATGCCACTGCAAAAGATCACCCAGCGTCTGCGAAGAGAGCGGCTTAAATACGGGTTTGATTTTAGAAGCGAAGAGATCAAACTTACGATCAATGAGGAGCATGAGCTGGTTTCGACACAAATCGAGACTGGCACCCCGTCTCACTCGCTCATTGAGGAGTGTATGCTCTTGGCAAACCAGGCTGCAGCCAAACGCTTTAATGGCGATGGCGACAGCATTTTCCGTATTCATGAGCCGCCACAGCTTAGCAAGATTGAAGAGCTGCTAAGTCAACTTGCAGCCATCGGGCTCTATGTGGAGTCGTACGAAGAGAGCCCCGATCTCATTCGTGCCATTCAGGCAGAGGCGAAGAAGATGGGGCTTGAGGCAGAGGTGGACGCGATGATCATCAAGTCGTTGCGTCAGGCCAGTTACAGTGCACACAATGTCGGCCACTTTGGGCTTGGTTTTAGCCACTACAGCCACTTCACCTCACCTATTAGACGCTATGCCGATCTTATTTTGCACCGTCTTATCAAGACACAGCTACGCAACGATGAAGAGGCGGCGGCGTATCTGCTAAGAAACATCGATCCGCTCTGTGTCAAGGTAAGCGAACTCGAACGCGAAGCAACCAAAGCCGAGTGGGATTTTCGGGATCGTAAATTTGCAAGATGGGCAGCCAAACACAAAGGGCTCTTCTTTGAGGCAGAAGTCATTGAAGCCGGAGAGAGTGCCAAAGCCATTCTCAAAGATGCCAACGCCCCACAAGGGCTTACTGTACATCTTAAAGGCGATCATGTCATGCTCTTTGATAAAATACGTATTATGATCACCGAAGTAAACATCGCCCAAGCGATCGTCATGGCCGAGCTGGTCAACAAACTGGAAAAAGAGGAGATGGAACTGTGAAAGAAAGCGTTCAGCGTTCAGCACCCCAAGGGCATTTGTCACTTCGTTCGGGCACGTTTAGTGTTCAGAATAGAATCGTTGCAAAGCAACGCATACCTGCACTATTGACTATTCACTATTCATTATTCACTAAAAAAACCTCCCAAAGAGGTTTTTAAATGTATCAACGCGAATTCGACCAACGCCTCAACCATTCGCTTCCTAAAGCGGTTCTTCTCTTTGGCGAAAACGACTACATGATAGACTACTACATAGAGTTCTATAAAACCAAACTCGATGCTAAAGAGGATGCCTTGGCTCTCTACTTCGATGAGTGGAACTTTGAACAAGCCCAAGGGTACCTTTCGCAAACCTCACTCTTTGGCGGCACCAATCTGCTTATTGTCAAAAGCGACAAAAAAATACCCAAAAAAGAGCTTGAGAGGCTTATAGAACTTGCCAACAAAAGCAGCGAAAACTACTTCATCTACGGCTACAGCGGCAGTGCCAGAGATGCAAAGACACTCCAAAGCAGTTTTAGCGACAAAAAAGGGGGTGTCTGGGTACGCTTTTTCGAACCCAATGTGCGTGATGGCATTCCGGTGTTGCAACAAAAAGCGGCCAAACTTGGTTTAGACATCGATCACTACGCTCTACAGCACCTAATGCTGCTGCTTAACAACAACCTGGCTCTTTGTGCCAACGAACTGGAGAAACTGGCTATTTTGGAAGAGAAGGTTACCAGCAAAGATATCGACAGACTTGTCTACTCTACTGCCCCACTCGCCATTGAGAGTCTGCTTGTCGATATCTTTAACAAACGCCCCATTACAAACACTATTAGCAGACTCCTTGAGCTGGGAGAAGATGAAGCCTCTATCTTACGGGCAACACAATACTTCATAAACGAACTCTTTCTTATTAACGCCTACATCAAGATGCACGGACAGCCCGATTTTAAAGAGATATTTGGGTTTTTGCCTCCGCAGTTTGTTCGCGAACGCAAACAGCAACTCGCCCTACGTGTCAAAGCCGCCTCACTACTAAAGATCTACGAGCACCTTCTTGAGAGCGAAATTACCATGAAACAAGCCCCCGCCACTCAGCGGGAGGTACTGCTTTACAGTATGCTCATCAAAATCCAACAGTACCTTTAGGAATTAGGAATTTTGACATCTTTTACTTTAATAAAAATACAAGAGAAAATAGGGTAGAATATCGTTTCCAAAATTCCTGCTCGTATGTTTTGGACGGCAGATGCCGCATTTGCAACGGGCTATTAAACCAAAAGGAAACACATGACTTGTTATGAAACACTGTTTGTAGTTAAACCTACATTGACAGAAGAAGAGACAGCAGCACAGATTGCTAAAATCAAAGAGGTACTTGCAAAAGTAGATGCAGAACTTCTTGCAACTGATGACATGGGTATGAGAAAACTTGCCTATCCTGTTGAAAAGAACGAAAGAGGACACTACACCGTACTTTACTACAAAGCAAACGGTGAAGCGATTGCAGAGATCGAAAGAAACCTCAGAATCAACGAGGATGTGATTAAGTTTTTGACAGTAAAATATGTTAAAGGCAAAGAGATTGCACAATTTGACAAACTTGTAGCCGCTGCGAATTCTGAAAAGAAAGAAGAGAGCAAAAGCGAAGAGGCATAAGTCAAAGACTTAATTAGGAGACCCTTATGTACAACAAAGTAATTTTAGCAGGAAACCTCACCAGAGATGTAGAGGTAAGATACACACCAGGCGGTACCGCTGTAGGAAATACAGGACTTGCCGTCAACCGTAGATTCAAATCTGCAACAGGTGAGCAGAAAGAGGAGACAATGTTTATTGACATTACCTTCTTTGGGCGTACTGCTGAGATTGCAAACCAGTACCTACGTAAGGGAAGCAAAGTTTTAGTAGATGGAAGATTGAAGCTTGATCAGTGGACAGCACAAGATGGGAGCAAACGAAGCAAACATACCGTTACGGTAGAGAACCTTCAGATGCTCGGTAGCAGAGATGAGAATGCACAAATGGGCAACAGTGCCTATGGTGGACAGCCTCAGCCAATGGGTGAACCAAGCTATGGTGCACCTGCACAGCAAGAGAGTTATGCGCCACCAAGCACACCTGCCGCACCAGAAGCTGCACCTGAGCCAAGCCACTCCATTCCAGAAATAGACATCAATGAAGATGAAATACCGTTTTAGGAGAAACACCCATGGCAGAAAGAAGAAAATTTAAAAAAAGATATTGCAAATATTGTGAACAAAAAGTTGATTTTATCGACTATAAAGATTTGAATGCACTCAAGTTTAGCTTGAGCGAAAGATTCAAAATCATGCCAAGAAGATTGACAGGTAACTGTAAGCGTCACCAAGAGATGGTTACCATCGCAATCAAAAGAGCAAGACAAACTGCACTTATTCCATACATCGTTGACAGAAAGAACGTTGTAGAGAATCCATTTGAGATCATCAAGTAAGCCTTTGGCTTACTTTTTTAACAACACCCTTTGGGTGTTTGTTACTTCCCTTTATTTTCCACTTTAACTTAGCTATTGTTTTTGTAGTACGATTAAGAGCTTGTCTGGCTCATCCATCTCGTAAAGCGAGAGTTCATAAGAGGCTACCAACTTCATACCACTAGCCTTTACAAGGCGTTTAAGCGGATGATAGTACTGAGTAATAGACTCCTGCTGCTTCTTGTAGCAACTATTTTCAGCCTCAAAAAGGGTAAAGTCGGCACGGTAAACACCTGATTCAAAATCACTGTCTATGGCCAGAAAACGTCTTTCATCCTCTACCACATAGGCACCTACAGCAACATGTTCAAACCCAAAGAGTGTATTCACATCAAAAATGAAAACTCCCCCCTCATTCAGATGCTCTTTGACACACCTAAAAAAGCCCTCTAGTGCCTCTTTTGGCAGGTAGTTCATCATATCAAAGACTGCAGTAAGTACATCGTATGTCTCTGTGAGTTCACAAAGATCGATCGCTTGGGCATCTACCCCTTTTGCTCTAGCTCTTTCAACCATAACACTACTCAGATCTACCCCCTTGGCCTTTACGCCCTCAAAACGCTTTTGAAGGGATTGCAGGTAGGCACCACTGCCGCATCCGACATCTAGTAGTGTATGAAAAGTCTGTTGAGAGAGTATATCGTAGTAGAAGCTGTAAAGAAGCTCGATCGCCTCTTTATTCTCAAGTAGATCCTCTACTTTGGCGTAGAGGTTAAGCGAATCGGTTGTATTAGCCATGTTTCTCAACAACAGCTTTGATCTGCTCATACAAAGAGAGTATCTCCCCCTTCTTGGCATAAAAGCTGTTTTTGTTGGCAATGAGGTGTGCTGAAGAATCCATAATATCCTCGGCTACTTTCAAGCCGTTTTCACGCATGGTATTACCTGTCTCGACAATATCTACAATACAGTCCGCCAATCCTACAAGCGGTGCGAGTTCAATGGAACCATAGAGTTTAACCACCTCAACACCTACGGCCTTTTTGGCAAAATAGTTTTTGGTAATGTTGACCATCTTGGTTGCCACTTTGATGTTTGGGCGGCTCCAGTCAAGCTCGTCGTCATTCTTAATACCAATGGCCACTTTACATTTACCAAGCTGCATATCGAGCAGTTGAATAATATCAAGCTCCTTTTCGGTAATCACATCAAGCCCCACTACACCAATATCGGCAGCACCGTGTTCTACATAGGTAGGCACGTCCTGATTACGTACATTGAGAAAACGAAACCCCTCTTTCTCCATAATGAGCTCACGCCCCTCAAATGTAAACTCACCCCCAAAGATCTCACCAAAGATCTCTAGTGTCTGCTCAGCAATACGCCCTTTTGGTAGTGCAACAGTTAGCATGACAGCTCCTTATTGGAGCTGTGTGAATAGTTTTTGTTTGCATTGCTTTGCATTGCTTTTACTATTTGATCCATAAATTATACCCTTCTTAAAAATAAAAGCATCGCATAACGATGCATACCATCATTCTTAATTCTTACTTTTTAACTTTTTAATTCTTCACTTGCCTGTAAGGCATCTATCATACCTTTAAATACAAGTGTTTCATCATAGATGGCATCTTTGAAAAAACCTGCAAGGAGTCTGCCGTCTCCACCGGTAATGTAGAGTGGTTGTTTCTTTTGATGTTTCTCTATGAGTGTTTTAATAGATGCGATTATACCATAGCTTATCTGCTCTTTGGTTGTAAGGGGCAGCCTGGCAAGATCGATCTTTTCATCTAAAGTCGTCTCTAGTGCCGGAGAGATACGGGCATAACTCTCCAACATTGCTTTGATGCCAGGAAAGATATACCCCCCTTTATACTCCCCTTGCTCCATCAGATCCACCGTAATAGCAGAACCTGCATCGACAAAAATGCCATTGTCATGACTCAGACACAACGCCTTCCTGTCAACTCCCATCGTCTCGTAACTTCCAGGCAGTCTTATCAATGCAGATACATTCTCCCACCCCTCAACACCCCCTATCTGCTTCTCTATCTGCGACTTTACCGAAATGTAACGCAGTGGCTTCCCACGGTACTTATCTATGGCATCGTGGTAGCTCAGGTGTTCAACCTGCCTACCATCATAGATGTGAAAATGGGTGTTACCGATATCGGCTAAAAATGTAGGTTTTTCCATTTAGGGTTCCTTTTAAGCGTTCGGCATGGCCGAACCTACATGAGAATTCGGTGTTAGAGAGCACAATACCCTACAATAAAAGCATTGCAAAGCAATGCAAACCATCACTCCTCGTTCCTCGCTCTTCACTCTTCACTTATTTTCGGCAAAGCCACAAACACTCTCCAACCGTTCTCTTCTAGCATTGCCTTGGCTTTGGAACACAGCGGTGCTTTAATGATGATGTACTTACTTCTAAAGACACTCTCAATGTACTTCTCAAGCTTGGCTTGTAGTGCCATCAACTCCTCAGCCTCTTTGCGAAGTACCCTGCTCTTCTTCTGCAAAACCATCACCAGGGCATAGTAGCCTTTCAAGTCCACCCCTACATAGAGCTGCACTCGCTTACGAGAGCCTAGCTCTTTTGGAGAGATCACTTTGAGTGATTTGAAAATGATCTTCTTTTGCTGTAAAAATTCAACTGTTTCTTTCATGTTGACATTGTACACTTTTTACCCCAAAGGATGAAACCGCTGCATCGTCTCTTGGAGGTTCTGTTTTTGAATGTGGGTATAGATCTGGGTTGTCTCTAGTGAGCTATGTCCAAGAAGCTCCTGTACCACCCTTAAATCCGCTCCACCGATAATGAGTGATGAGGCAAAGGAGTGACGCAGAACATGAGGTGAGACACCAAGGTACTTCTTAACGATCTTGTAGGCACTAATGCGGCTAAGAGGGTTACCCTGGTAGTTAAGCCAGATGTAGCTACTGGCAATCGTCTCTTTTGCCAAGTAGGCTTCGAGTGCCTCTACAGCAATGGGTGCAAGTGGCACTACCCGCTCTTTTTCCCCTTTGGCAAAACGGATCTTCAGCCACCCTTCTAGAATATCACTACGTTGTACACTCAGTGCTTCAGAGATACGACACCCACTGGCATACAAAAAGAGTATAAGTGCATAGTCTCGCAAACCTTGTAGTGTAGTACGATCGATCTGTGCCACACCGGCCATGATCTCCTCCGGGCTTAGATACTTGGGCAGGTTCTTAGGCACCTTTGCCATGGGGATCTTGATCTTTGCATGGGTGAAGTTCTGACGGTGGCAGAAGGCAAAAAAGGTGTTGATAGAGGAGAGTTTACGGTTGAGGGTACGTTTGTTCTCAAAGCCAGAGAGAAAGGCAAGAACATCGGCAGTTTCAAGTTTGGTAAGCGGTTTTTTAAACTGCTCTTCAAGCTGCTTTAGATCACCAAGGTATGAAGAGACTGTCTGCTCATCGAGTGCCTTGGTAATACTGAGATACTCCTCAAATGCCGTAAGAAGATCGCTCATCGGCTTTACTGGTAGTGCAACTTTGAAAGATCGATCACACTGCCATCTTTGTAGAGTTTTCCGCCTATCATCAATACAGGGCCTTCTACTTCTCCTACATCATAGACCTTGTAGTGACTGAGTGTGGTATCTAGTACGATCAAAGAGCCCTGTTTGTCAAGTGCATAGACGCTGCTACCATAGACACCTGCCGCAGAGTACTGAGCATAGGTGAAGGTTTGAGAAGCCAACGGTTTAAGGGTGCTGCTAAGCTTAATGATCTTTCCTGCCTTGTCAAAGAGGTAAACAGTGCTCCCGCCAATGGCCACTTCTGCCACTTCTCCCTCATAGCTAAACTCGCCCTCTTTACCCAAAGAGAGTACCTTTTTGGCTGTGGCTGCAATGAGTGTATCACCAATGCGAGAAAGGTAGATCACATTATTGAATGCATTGTCACTGCTTAAATAGATGGTACTGGTACGATCTGGATGTTGTGCATCGACGATTACCAACTTCCCATCGAGCATCGGCATCACCACAATGGAGTCGACAAAGAGTGGTGAAGCCGCCCGTGCATCGATGGCAAACGTTTTACCTGAACGTCGCTGCGTAAGTATTTGACGGCTCTTTGTGTTGTAGATACCATAACTGTTATTGCCAAGAATATAGGCAATCAATCCATTATGAATAGAGGCCGATACAACCGGAGCATCAAATGTCATGGTCTGAAGAGGCTTTCCACTCTCTTTTTGATACAGTTTCAACCCACCATTGCCATCTGCAGCCAAGAGATAGCGGCTATCTTCATTTAAAAAGCGGTACCCCTCTTCCAAAACAATAGTGCCAATACCATGACTTCCAATATATCTACCACTAGAGAGTGTTGCACCATAACGGTTAACATCGACAATCTCCCCCTCATAAGCCTGTCGTTTGAGTGTCAGGTCGTAACTTGTTTGTGGTTCAAAATATTCACGTGAGTTACACCCGGCCAAAAAGAGCACTCCCAATGCTACTGCGAAGGAGAAAGCATGTCTCATTGAGCCGCCTTGATCATCATATGTTTAAGCAGTTTAGCCAAATTGGCAACCGGTGATTCAAGATCGATCATTGAGAGTTTCTGCTTTGCACGCTCTTTATCGCCCTTTTGGAGTGCGGCATACGCCTCTTCCAAATAGGCCAGATCCTCATAATACTTTGAGTCTTTCGGTGCCTTCTCGATCACCGAAGCGGTATAACGACTCATATCTGCTACCACTTCATTTTGGCTGTTTGCCAAACTCTTTAATGTAGCGGTATCCTCTTTTTGTGCTGCTGCAGAGAGGGTATAGATCTCATAAAGAGCCGGGTTTTTTGCTTGAAGTGTTGCCAACGCCTCTTTGTTGTCGGGCTGTTGCTGGAGTGTCAAAAGTGCCTGATTTGCCGCTTCAAGTCTTGATTGTTCCACCATCTCCATGCCGTTTTTGGTAATCACAGCTGCCAAAGCAACAATCGCTACACCCCAGATCACCTTTTTGTATTTTTTATAGGCTCCCTCCAACTTAAAGGCACTCTCAAGTACCTTCTCGTCACTGCTTAACTCCTCTTTTACAAACTTTACTTCATCTTTTAAACTCACATTATTCTCCTGCCATTATAGTTGACTAATTATACCTACTTTGGGTTAAAGCTCTACAACCGTAATACCAAGGTTGCCAGGCATACGGTAGAACTTCTCTATTTTAGGATGACGCTTGAGGTAATCTGTTACCACTTTTGCCAAAACACCACCTCCAGTTCCGTGAATAATCTGTACTTCAGAGAGGTTGTTTACCATCGCATCAGAGAGAAACTTATCTACCGTATCGATCGCCTCATCAGCATACATACCAAGCAGTTTTACCGACACGGAAGCCCCGCTCTTTTCAACATGATGTGTTGATTTTTTGGGTTTTTGAGGCAGTTTTGCTTTGGGGGTTTGCTCCCGTTTTTTAAGCGACTTAAGCGGTACAGGCATC
>Ga0256843_1003056_pt1 | contig 11814 bp, 6 predicted proteins | sample AlvinellametaG_FD_191572 | JGI IMG/M metagenome (GOLD analysis project Ga0256843, IMG submission 191572) | Pompeii worm associated microbial communities from hydrothermal vent at the East Pacific Rise, Pacific Ocean - Alvinella | ecosystem: Host-associated > Annelida > Integument > Unclassified ... | reverse complement strand
ACCACTTTTTGGATAAAATGATCACAATTTTAACATTAGGTAATAGAAGAATGATCAAAAGTCTGTTTCAAAAAGTCATCGGAACACAAAACGACAGAATCGTCAAAAACTATATGAAACGTGTGCAAAACATCAATGCACTCGAAAGCACCTACGAACCTATGAGCGACGAGGAGCTCAAGGAGGCGTTCAACACACTGAAAGCATCGGTCAACAGTGGGGAGAAAACACTTGATGATGTCCTCTACGACTCTTTTGCCATTACCCGTGAAGCAAGTAAGCGTGTACTGGGTCTTAGACACTACGATGTCCAGATGGTCGGAGGTATGGTACTGCATGACGGTAACATCGCCGAGATGAAGACCGGTGAGGGTAAGACACTGGTTGCGACCCTCGCGGTCATTCTCAATGCCATGACAGGCAAAGGGGTACATGTCGTTACCGTCAACGACTACCTTGCCAAGCGTGACTCTGAAGAGATGGGACAGCTTTACAAGTTCCTCGGCTACAGTGTCGGCTGTATCACCGCCAATGTACATGACGAGATGGAGCGTAAAGCACAATATGATGCCGATATTACCTATGGCACGAACAACGAATACGGCTTTGACTATCTGCGTGACAATATGAAAGTTCGTGCAGAAGAGAAAGTGCAGCGTGAACACAACTATGCCATTGTCGATGAAGTCGACTCCATTCTCATCGATGAGGCACGTACACCGCTGATCATCTCCGGTCCGACACAGCGTGACCATAACCATTATGCAAAAGCCAACGAAATCGCAAAACAGATGGAAAAAGGCGAAGAGCTTCCTGCCAAACCGGGAGAGGATAAAAAGACTACCGGTGATTTTATTGTCGATGAGAAGAACCGTACCATTGTGATGACAGAACAGGGTCTACAAAAAGCCCAGGACCTCTTTGAAGTGGATAACCTCTACTCTTTAGAAAATGCTGCGCTTTCTCACCATCTTGACCAGGCACTCAAAGCACACTACCTTTTTGAAAAAGATGTGGACTATGTTGTTCAAGATGGAGAGATCATCATCGTTGATGAGTTTACAGGAAGACTGAGTGAAGGCAGACGATACTCTGAAGGTCTCCACCAGGCACTGGAAGCCAAAGAGGGTGTGGAGATCCAGGAGGAGTCACAGACTCTCGCAGAGATCACTTACCAGAACTACTTCAGACTTTATGAAAAGCTGGCAGGGATGACCGGTACTGCACAGACTGAAGCGACCGAGTTCAGCCAGATCTACGGACTGGAAGTTATCTCTATTCCGACAAATGTACCTGTCAAGCGTATCGACAGAAATGACCTTATCTACAATACAGAGAGAGAAAAACTCGATGCTGTCGTACGTAAAGTCAAAGAGTACCATGAGAAGGGACAGCCTGTTCTCATTGGTACCGCTTCCATTGAAAAGTCCGAAATGATCCATGAGCGCCTGAAAAAAGAGAAGATCCCGCACAACATCCTCAATGCAAAAAACCACTTCCAGGAAGCGGAGATTATCAAAAATGCAGGACAGAAAGGTGCCGTCACTGTTGCAACCAACATGGCGGGACGTGGGGTTGACATTAAGATAGACGATGAAGTACGTGAACTTGGCGGTCTGGCGATCCTTGGTACAGAGCGTCACGAATCAAGACGTATCGATAACCAGCTCAGAGGGCGTTCCGGTCGTCAAGGTGATCCGGGAGAGAGTCAGTTCTTCCTCAGCCTTGATGACAACCTGCTACGCATCTTCGGCGGAGAGAAGATCAGAAACATCATGAACCGTCTTGGTGTTGAAGAGGGAGAGTATATCGACTCCAAGATCGTAACACGATCTGTTGAAAAAGCTCAAAAGAAAGTAGAAAATCAGCACTATGAAGCACGTAAGCACATTCTTGAGTATGATGATGTCGCCAACCACCAGCGTAAAGCGATCTATGCATTCCGTAACCAGCTGCTTGACCCTGAGTTCGATATCGATGCAAAGATCAAAGAGAACCGCAGAGAGTATGTGGAACACCTGCTTGATATGGCAGACATCATCGAAGGGATGCCAAGAGAGGATTACGATCTTGACAAACTGGTCGCACTTATCCGTGAAGAGCTGCTTGTAGAGGTTGAAGCAGAACACTTCAAAGATAAAGAGGCAAACGAGATCGCTGATATGATAGAAACGATGATGACCAACCTCTATGAAGAGAAGATGAGTCAGCTTGAGCCTGAGCAGCGTAAAGAGATAGAGCGTATCCTTTACCTTCAGGTACTTGACCCGCAATGGAGAGATCATCTATATGAAATGGATGTGCTTAAAACAGGTATCGGACTGCGTGGTTACAATCAAAAAGACCCTCTTACCGAGTATAAGCAGGACAGCTACAAACTCTTTACCGACCTTGTACAGCGTATCAAGTACGAAGCAGTCAAGACCCTGCATCTTGTCCAGTTTGACTTTACTTCCCCTGAAGAGGAAGAGGCGGCTGTTGAGCATATTCGTGAAGAGTTGGAGAGTGAAGTGGAAGATGCCGTTCTCAACCAGTCTTTTGAAGAGGGAGAGATCACCGAAGACTCTTCCAAACTGAAACCGGTAACAGGTACGAAAAAACCTAAACGTAACGATCCTTGTCCTTGCGGATCAGGGAAAAAATACAAAAACTGCTGCGGACAGAGTGGACCCAAGAAAGGGTTGTTATCATCAAACAACGCATAAGAAGCAAAGCTCCTTATTGCTACGCTAATGCTGAGTTCGCTTCAGCAGCGTGCTCACGAGACTAGTCTCGTTTTATCTGAGGATTTTTATGCATACCAACATTCCAAATAAAGCCTTCGTTAGGCGGATCATTAGACACTACCTCAAATACGACAAAGAAAATCCTTTTATTTTTATTGCAGGTATCCTTGCCTTTCTCGGCATTGCCGCAGGGGTGATGGTACTGATGATCGCGATGGGGATCATGAACGGCACACAAAAAGAGTTTAAAAAACGTCTCTTTGTGATGAACTACCCGCTTACTGTTCTTCCGCTCATGGAGAACAGTGTTGATGACAATCTGACCCAAACACTTTCCAAAGCGTTTCCCCACCTCAAATTCAGCCCCTACTACACCACACAGGTCATTACCAAAAATGCCGGTGCAGTACAGGGGTCACTACTTTATGGAGTCGATTTTAACAAAGAGAGTGTAATCAACCCTGTTTTTAAAGAGGCAAGAGGAACAGGTATGAGCAAATTCCGTGTGGTCATCGGAGATTCGCTCTCCTATGAGATGGATGCACCCATAGGCAAGAAGGTCACTGTCTACTTCTCAGAACAACAGGCGATCGGCTTTGGTACAATGCCGCTGCAAAAACGGTTTGTCGTTGACGGGGTATTTGACTCCGGACTTAAAGCCTATGACAAAGCCATCATGTATACCACACAGGAGGCTTTCCAAAAACTGCTAAAAAGAAAACCCGGTATCTATGACGGTCTTCACATCTTTACGGAAACACCGCTTGAGGATATTGAGAAAATCAGAAAACTGCTGCCCGATGATGTCATCATTGAAGGGTGGTGGCAGCAGAATGGCAACTTCTTTTCCGCCATGGAGATGGAGAAGAAAGCCCTCTTCCTTGTACTGCTGCTTATCATCCTTGTCGCTTCGCTCAACATCATCTCTTCTCTACTGATGACCGTCATGAGTCGACGCAGTGAGATCGCACTCATGCGGACACTGGGTGCGACCAAAAGAGAGATACGTGCCATTTTCTTCAAACTGGGGCTCATTATCGGAAGTGCCGGTATCATTACCGGAACGATGCTCGGATTTTTCGGCATATGGCTGCTTAAAACCTTCGATATCATCTCCGTACCTGCCGATGTCTACGGAACCAGCAAACTCCCTGTCGATCTGACACTGCATGATTTCATCTTTATTATTCTAGGAACATCCGTGATCATTCTGCTCTCAGCACTCTACCCTGCCAAAAAAGCGGCACAGACCGACCCTTTGACAGTATTGAGGAATGAATAGTCATATATGTCATTTTACATTCTCTCTACAATATGATATGATGGATCACCTTTCTGCAAGGAGATCCGTTATGAAAAAACTGACATATACTTTTCTTCTTACCCTGCTCTCCTCCATCTCTCTCTATGCGACTGTTTACTATGTCTCACCGACAGGTGATGCCGACTTTAATACTATTCAGGCAGCTGTCAATACCGCACAAGCCGGTGATACGATCTATATTAAAGCCGGAACCTACCATGAGCGTATCCTGTTTAGCCGTTCCGGACATGTAGATAAGCCCATTGTCATTAAAAACAATGCAAAGGAGATTGTTACCATAGACGGTGACGGCATTAACTGGGATGTCAACTGGGGAGGACTGCTTGACTTCGACCATGTATCTTACATCCATATCTCCGGACTTACAGTGATCAACTCTTCTCATGCAGGGATATTTTTGGATACCTCAGACCACATCAGGATTGAAAGATCCAAAACAAACAATACCTACTCCAGCGGTATCGGCGTATGGTACAGCCACCATATAAACATTATCAACAATGAGGTATCACTTGCATGTAATAATGGTGGAGAGGAGTGTATCAGCATTGTTCATTCCCATAATGTACTTGTCGATCGTAACGAAGTACACCATAACGGTCCAGGTTCCATTGGCGGAGAAGGGATCGATGTTAAAGAGGGATCACATGATGTAATGGTCTCTCATAATGAAGTACACCATCTCAACGAACGCATAGGGCTCTACACCGATCCATGGGATACACACACTTATAACATTGTATTTGACAGTAACCGTGTACATGACTGCACCAATTTCGGTATGGCGATCGCCAGTGAGATGGGCGGGCTTATCGAGCATGTAATCTTTATGAATAATCTTGTCTATCATAATTTTGACGGTGGTATGGCAGTTGGAGGATGGACGGCAGACGGGCAGTCTGTTGATGCCAACCCTATTCATCACCTTACGATCATTAACAATACCATCTATGACAACCAAAACAGTGACGGTCTCTATATTGCCAACCCCGATATAAAGGATATTAAAGTGTATAACAATATCATAGGAAGAAATGATGACAGCCAGATATATATCGAAAATGCACCCCTGTCTGAAATTGATATCAAGGCTAATCTTATAGAAGGGATCACAGGCAACTATGGAGAGCAAAAACAGGTCACCGGTGATCCAAAACTCATCGATGCCGCATCAGGAGATTTCCACCTGCTACCTCATTCACCTGCGATCAACCAAGGCATATCCCATACCATCGCAACTCATGATCATGACGGGATCAAAAGACCTCAAGAGAACGCATGGGATATCGGTGCATATGAGTATATCAAGACAAAAGAGAATCCTTATGCCTTTCTGGTTCCTATCCTCTACCTTTTATTGTGAGAGCTGATCTTTAAAAAAGTGCCTTTTCACTCTCTTGAGGAATCGAAAGTTCCTGCATAGTAGGTGTTAGTGCAGGTACTCTGTTCTTCTTTTCTTTCTCTTTTTTGTTAAAGTCTGGGATATCAGGTGCTTTACGTTCAATCGGACCCAAACGGGTCGGGGCGATGATGGTTCGTTTCAGTATCTCCAGCGGCAAAGTTAGAATATCTTTGGCAACACTTGTATTAACCTTTGGATCATCTATGCTACCTGTTACCTGGAGTCCAACTGTCATACTATTGTCGTCTCCCATGAGAATGTAGCCTAACAGCGGGATCTTTCCTACCATCTTTCCAAACTCTCTGACACTTCGAATAGCAAGATCCATATGCAGTTTGCCTGTTTTCAGATCTACTGTACCCTTCCCTACGATTGTTGCAGAGTTTCCTTTTAAATAAACAGAATCAAAAGTGATCTTCTCCGGGATCATAGTATAGTCGATGACCCCCTCTTTTATTTTGAAACCCTGTTTGGAGAACCCTGGAGAATTAAGTGTTGCCAATGCCGGAATTGTATTGATAAATGCCAATGTATTGCTGTAGGCTTTGAAATCACTCAAAATCCCACCCTCTATCAGTATCAGTCCTTTCATACTTTTAGAAGGATCACCGCTCTTCTTCAGCGTATAGCGACCTTTTTTCAATCCGGTAAAGTTGATAAGCGGATGAAGCATCGTATCTTTGATACGCAATGCTTTAACTGTGAAAATATCTCCTTTTTTTGTAAACTTAACAACATCACCATCTTTACTTCCAATTGCATTGATATCTCCATTTGGCAAAACTTCAATATCATAACTATCCGTTACCAGTTTATAACGGTCATAACGCAACGTACTTTTCTTTCCAATAATAACCAGCTTTTTTTGTATCGGTCTATTTTTCTTTTCTATCTGATTCTGCATATCTTTACGTTGTTGCAAAAAACGTTTCAGGTCGATATTGATTCCGTTTAAAAGCACTTGTGATTTTTTGGAATTGTAATGAAAACGTTTATTAAAAGCATAGAGATCCACTGTTTCACTTTTGACATTGTAGCTTCCTTCAATCGGGATCGAAGTGTAGCATAGGTTCTCCTTGTCATAAAAGAAACAATCCTCTTTCTTGATCACTCCTTTAAACCGGTACAGGGAATGATCATCTGTGGTAATCATCATATCACCTCCATTGATCCCCAATAGATTCTGCACAAGATACGGTACGATCCTGCTCATATCTTTCAGATAAATTTTCAATGTTTTTCCGGTATACACCACATCTGTCTTAAGCATAGGAAGATCTACTTTTACCTCTTTCCCATAAGAGAGTTTCATCGGTACTTTTATGTTATTCAAAAGCAGCACCGGAGCATCTTTACTTCCCAATCTAAACATTTCTACATCCAATAAAAGATCGGCACGCTGATGCTTGACATCCAGTATTCCCTCTACTTTCCCCTTATACCAAGGTTCAGAAACAACTATCTTTTCAAGTCTAACCCCATTCTCATCATAGATAATATGACCACTATCTACATTGAGTGTCATGCCATTAAGTGAAACCTTCCCTTTGTCAAGCAACACATCAACCATAACCTTCATTTTTCGGTCATCCTTACCCAGAGGGATCTTCAGATTCACCACAACTTTATTCTCTTTCCCTGTATGCAATACAGGGATATTCAGCTTATAAGCATGTAAAATCTTCTGAACCTCTTCATCCATAGGAGAGACTACATGCAAGTCTAAAATAAGCACTGGTTTTTGCACACCGATCAGATGCAGGATACGTACGGTAGTCCCTTCTGCACTTCTATCTTGATGTTTTGGATCAAGCAGGTCAAAATAGAGATTCCCTTTCTTGAAAGTGAGGAACATCTCCTTTGCATGCACAGGGATGATCCCCTCTTTATAATGAATATCTACATCCCAGAAGTGTGCTCTTGCCTTCAAACTGGCAAGGTTTCTGGCGAGATCTTTCTCTTTTAACGAGAATCTTCCTTTGACATACTCGATTTTATAGGATTTTGCTTTGACTTTTTCAATAATCCACGCTTCGATGATAGGTGGGAGTGCAATACGTTTGATCAAAGAATCAAGGTTATTAAAACGTTTTGAATTCAGTGCATAGATGATCTCATCACCCTTTTTGATTGCTCTGAAATTTCCTTCGATCCCATACAGTGAAAAATCCCCACTGGTCTCAAGCAGATGAGTAGCAAGATCGTAACTGAGCTTTCCGGAGACAGAGAGATCATAGGCACCGACACGCAACATAGAAATATCGGCGATGAGTTTTTTCCCTTTACGTTCAATATTACCTGCTACCTCATACTCATCACTGGTTATGTAAAGTACGTCATCTGCATAAAAGATCGTCAAAGTGTTATTATCAAACTGTACCTTTTCCAAATAAATCGATTCAAAATATGCCAAGATATTCTTAATACGGTCAAAAGTCTTGTCTACTTTTTCAAAGGAGGGTTTCTCTTTACTCTTGGGGATTACAACCCTATCTACATTAAGTATAAGTTTTTTATCGAGTTTGATGTATAATCCATCCACCTCATAATGACCGAATGTCAATTTTTGAATGCTGATACCATGAGTCAGCCAGAAGAAAAGTGCAGTAATAAGGACAAGCAGAACAATGAAGAGATCGCGAATAACCACATGGAGAACATGGAGTGCATGGGCGGAAAATATTGCTGTGGTTTTGATCATCTCACTCGCCTTTTACATTACCCTGCCCATCAAATCGACACAAACACTCTACGTCCCGCAAGGCTCTATCGGCAGTATTATATCACAGCTGACTAAAAAGGGGTACGACCTTTCTGTCATAGACAGTTATCTTCTACGATTCATGGGTCAGCCACAGCAGGGCTGGATCTTTATTGGAAAGAATGAACTCAACCGTATTGACTTCTTACACAAACTCACTTCATCCAAAGCGATGATACATAAAGTAACACTCATACCCGGTGAAACTCTCGAGATCTTTTTTGACGATCTCTCCCAAAAACTGAAACTGGATAAAAAAAGATTGATGGAATACTACAAAACCTATGCCAAGTATCCGGAAGCAGGCATCTATGCCGATACCTATTATGTTCCTGTTGGCATCAAAGAGAAACATCTCATACACTTTCTGGTAAGAGAGTCCGAAAAACGCTATAAACGGCTCTCCGAAAAGATCTATGGGAACTACGAGCCCAAACAGTGGGAGAAGATCCTCACAGTTGCCTCTATTGTACAAAAAGAGGCTGCCAACAACAAAGAGATGCCCATTGTTTCTTCTGTCATTTACAACCGTCTGAAAAAAGGGATGCGTCTGCAGATGGATGGAACACTCAATTATGGCACATACTCTCATATCAAAGTAACACCTGAACGTATCAAGGATGATAACACTACCTTCAATACCTACAAATTCAAAGGACTGCCGCCATCACCCATTGGTGCAGTCTCCCTTTCAGCTATCAAAGCTGCTGTCAGTCCTGCAAAAACAGACTACCTTTACTTTATGAAAAATCATAAAACAGGTACACATGACTTTAGTAGAAGTTTCAAAACGCACAGAAAAAATATTAAAAAAGCAAAAAATCATTAACGGTTCACTATATGAACCAATATCGTTTACATAATTAATTAAAACTAATAGTATTAAATTATTATTAAAATATAATAATTATTTTAATAATATCTTATAAGCTGTCTTCTACCTAAATTTCTTTATACTATAGAGATCAATAAAGGATTAAGAAGATGTATCAACTACACCTTGTAACCAGACGGTATGACATTATACAACTTAAAGCGCACTATCGATTCACTTCATCAGATGCTAAACGTTTAAAACAGATGCAGAAGCACGTACAGCATCTTCTTCCTTCTCTCCTTGATGGATTTTATGACTATATCTTCTCCTTTGAACACGCAAAACTCTTTTTACATGATCAATCTATACGCATGAAACACCGTAGTGCAATCAGTGATTGGTTTCTGGATCTTTTTGGTGGTGTCTATGACGATGCTTATTTCAAAAAGTTACAAAATATCTCCGAAACCCATGTACGTATTGGATTGCCATCACATTATGTCAACTGTGCATTCAGTTATATCAGGGAATTTCTTGAAAAAAAGTTCCATCAGGGCAATGAAGAAGATATCTATGCAATGAACAAGATCATAGACATTAACCTCGATATCCTCAGTCTCACTTATCAGGAAGAGGAGCAGCAACAGTTTATTGATCAGGTACTGCTTTTAAAACAGAGTATTAAGAATCAGACCATCATTCCTTATGCGCAGCCTATTGTCGATACTATAAGTGGGAAAACCGTCAAATTTGAGTGTCTCATGCGTATTCAAGATCAGCAAAACTATACGATTCATTCCATCCATCCTCTTATGAAAGTTGCTAGAAGTATCCGACTCTATACTGATCTGGTAAAGATCATGATCACACATACAATGGAAATATTTCGTGATCTACCCTGGACATTCAGTCTTAATGTAGGATATGAAGATATTGCTGATCCTGATCTCTTAGAGTTTCTTTACGCTAAACTTGAACACTTCCCTCAACCAGAACGTATCATTTTTGAAATACTTGAGAGTGATTTTATTGAAGACTTTAACATTGTCTCTGCTTTTGTCAATAAAACAAGAACCTACGGGTGTCACGTTGCTATCGATGATTTCGGCTCAGGATATTCCAATATTGAAAATATTCTTGAACTCAAACCTGATTTTCTAAAGATAGACGGTTCACTGATCAAAGATATAAACACATCATCTGTCTCTCTTACCATTGTAGAAAATGTTGTCAAATTGGCAAAAGACTTACAGATTAAAACCATTGCAGAGTATGTACATAATGAAGAGGTATATCGTATTATAAAAAACCTGAAGATTGATTATATGCAAGGTTTTTATACAGGTGAACCATTTCCTGCCCAGGACTTACTCCAAAATAAATCGATATCTAACTCCGATTAAAAGAAAAGTAGTTGCAGTATATTCAACACGAACATCGTAATAAACCCAATTTTATATACCATCAGTTCATGCCGTTCGATAAATGAAGAGGTTTTGTCAAAATAGGGCTGTACCTTTTCCGGATTGTCTATCTCAAAAAGCATCTCTGAATAATTGTGATAGCGTTTGTCTGCATCTGTTTCAATAGCCCTTAAAATGACACTCTCAAGCCATTCGGGGATTTTCGGGTTGAACTTTGTCGGGTGCTTCGGTGTCTTGTCAAAGCTCGGTGTCTGAAAAGGCTCTATCTCACCATACGGGAATTTCTGAGTCAATGCCTCATAAAGTGTTACACCAATGGCATAGACCTCCGTTTGCTCAGTGATCGGTGCCTGAGAAAAACGTTCCGGAGCAAGGTAGGAAGGCGTTCCGGCACGGCTAATATCTGAGTAGGCATCAGTGATACTTCCAAAGTCGACCATTTTAAAGACAATTTTGTCTTTTCGTTTTGTTACAATAATATTCTCAGGCTTTATATCACCATGTACCAGGTTCTGTTTAATGAGAAACTGTGACATCTTCAATAAAAATCGTGCAAGCTCGATACCCAGATCAACAGAAAGCGGCTTTTTAACAATGAATTCCTTAAGCGGTGTTCCTTCGACATAACTCATGATGTAGTAACGGTGTGTTCGCTTTTTGGGAATTACCGCTTTGGGAAAGAATCCAGCTTTCAATCGCCCTGCCATCCACACCTCTTTAACGAAGAAGTCCAACATTACCTCATCATCAATTGCCTCAAACGGCGCAAATTTAATGACATACTTCACCCCTTTTTTCTCACATAACCAAGTACGGTTGTTCTGTACCAATGGATTGACAAGTGTATAGCCATCAATAACTTCACCCTTTTTGTAGCTCTCCTGAATAATAAGTTCCGTCTGTTTAAGCTTCAATCGTGGGTCAAGCTCTTTAATCTCAATAACTACCGCGGTCGTATCATCAGGCAAATCGTCATTATGCTTTTTACTTGCTTTTTTCACAAGGTAAGACGCACCCATATTGAGTCCGTCAGCCAACTCCTCCTGCGTCAGTTCATTATAGAGTCCGTCACTACATAGAAGTATGCGGTCTTTTGCCTGTAAATTGTTCTCAAAATAGTACGGTTCCACATGCTCTTCCAACCCGATAGCCGAAGTAAGTACATTCTCCATCCCCTCCTCATCCATAGCATGATCACTGCTTAGCTGCGTGAACTCTCCATCCCTTTGCAGGTAGATACGGCTGTCACCGACATTGGCACCATAAAGTCTGTCTCCCTCTATGACCACCAGTGTCAACGTCGTTACCAGTTCTTCACGCTCATACTGTTCCATCGACTCCATATAGAGCACACGGTTGA
>Ga0256843_1003055_pt1 | contig 11814 bp, 11 predicted proteins | sample AlvinellametaG_FD_191572 | JGI IMG/M metagenome (GOLD analysis project Ga0256843, IMG submission 191572) | Pompeii worm associated microbial communities from hydrothermal vent at the East Pacific Rise, Pacific Ocean - Alvinella | ecosystem: Host-associated > Annelida > Integument > Unclassified ... | reverse complement strand
TTGAAGTTGATATAACTAGCTCCTGGCATTACAGTAGTACCTGCTGCTAGTTGAGCACCCATTCTTACTTTTGAAGCTTCCAAGATACGAGTGTTATCATCTGGGATGATGTGTTGTAAGAATCTAGGGAACTTATCTACACTATCTACTGCTGGATATGTACCTTTAAGTTTCATCTCTATCTCGTTGTCTCTTAGGTACTCTAACTCATAAGGAGTGTTACCAACCCACGCTACATTGCTAAGTATCCCAAATGCACCATTTAGGTTTATCCCTCTTAGTGGTGCTTTTCTAAGTGAAAGTGCATAAAGTTTAAGATATACAGCCTCTACTGACTGTGGTGCTTCATCTGCAAACAAAAATACTATACGATAATCTTTGCCTATATCTTCCATATTTGCCAAAGTTTTGATAACTTGCACATTTTTGTGTGCATCACCTGTAGCTTCAGCCAAGTATGGAGCAAACGCTGCCATAGCATTAGAGATAAAGTTTTCGTTGATAGTAGCTACAAACTCACTACCACTAAAATCCACATCACATTTAGCCTCTTGAAGTGCTTTGATAAACACAGCTGCACTTCCATAGTTCTCTTGCCAGTTGATTAGTCCAAAACTAGCTTGTAAAATCTTGTCAGCATTTTTTTGACCTCTGTCAACTCTAGCTATACCAAACGCCATAGGCTCTTTATAGCCCTCTTGTGAAGTAACATCTGCTACTAACTTTTTAAACTCATCTGTAGATGCAATAGTATCTATCGCCATAAATTACACTCCTGTATTAAATTGCAAGATGATACTTTATTTTTCGTAAAAATTGACTTATTTTGTCTGATAATAAAAAGATACAAACAAAAGTGTAGTTTATACTACCAACAACTCATTGATACTAGAAAGCTCAAAGAGTATAAGATCTTTTTGTTTACCAAGCTTTAGCTCATTTGAAAATCCACTTTTGGAAAAGAGTGCATAGGTATCTACCTTTATACGAGATTGTGATGCTTTTAAGATAAGTTTGTTTAGTTCATTTTTGCATACTTTTCTATCTTTGTATTTACACTCAGCTAGTATTATCTTGTGGCTTTTTGTAACAGCTAAGATATCAAACTCATTGTCTTTATCCCAGTAACTGTCACAAGATATAATCTCATCTTTATCTCTAAAATACTCTACAAGCAAATCTTTGGAGAGTTGTTCAAAAACCAAACTTCTAAGCCTCTCGTAGTGCTGTTTGAAATACTCCATAAAATTTTTGGACTTGCCTTGTTGCAACTCTGGGTAAAATGGCATCACAAACCCAAACCAAAAACGATAAAAAGGCAGTGTAAATCTAGCTTTGTCTTGTATCTTGTATCTTCGTAACTCTTTTTTGAGTTTGTGTTTTGGATGGATTTTAAGAGGGTTTTCTCTGCTTCTTTCTATATATATGATATCATTTTCTATCATCTCTTGAAGTATGCTCATCCCACTGCTCTCACCTAGTTTGGCTTTATGCAAAGATGATATAAGCTTACCTTCACCTTTGGCTAGGATAGTTAGTAGCTTGGAGTAAGGCTCATCAAGCAGATATGATGGTGATATAGAGTTGGCAAAGGTTTCAAACTCATCTACAAAATTTCTCTCCACTAGTGTAAAAACATCATCAAAAAACTCCAGCCCTACGCTATCTTCTATCCCACCATATATAGAAAAGTAATCTATCGCCTGTTCGAGATTGAGATATGGATGTTTGTGATAAAATGCCAAAAATAGCTCTTTGATTTTGTATCCTTAGTAGATTTTTTTAGTGATTTTATCATATATTGGATATAATCTAACAATAAAATAAAACTTTTGGACTATAAATGTATAACTTTATAAGCAAATCGCCAACTATACAAGATATCATCAAAGGACTTGATTTGACAAAGAGTCTGTTTGTATCTTCTATCATTATAGGAGAGCCTCATACTGGCAAAAAAGCTCTTATATCTAGTATCTTTGGTGATTTACCACTAGTGAGTGCCAAAGACAACGATATGATAAAAGATGCTTTACAAAAGTATGATGAGCTTATCATTACAGACTTGGAGTATCTACAAAACATATCACCATCTCTACTAGAGGATAAAAAGATAATAGCAACAGCCAACTCCATAACAAATCAAAACTTTATAGATGAGATTTTTGCATTTATATATCATATGCCACCTCTAAAAGAGAGACCTGAGGATATAAAACATTTAAGCGATATATATATCAAAGAAGCCAAAGAGAAACTTATGGTAGATAAAGATATAGATATCTCTAAGATTGATATAGACTTAACAGAAAATACAAAAACTTTACAAACATCCATATACAAGCACATCATAAAACTCTCTATGAGCAAAGATGATATAAAAGAGAGCCTCTATAACTATATATATGAGCATATAGACGGAAACAATGCCTACAAAGAGTTTTTGGATATCTATGAAGAGCCTCTCATCAAAGCTGGACTTACAAAGTACCACTCCCAACTTAAACTATCATCCATACTAGGTATCAACAGAAATACACTTAGAAAAAAAATACTGGAGCATAAGATAGATGCATGATATAAATTTTCAATCATTTATAGATAGTGACAACTCTCCTTTTATACTGTTTAACCATCAAGGCAAAATCATATATCTAAATAATTCAGCAGAGATACTTTTGGGATATGTATCCAAAAATGAACTTTACAATATGGCTTTGCAGTATGCACCACAAAGTTTTGGAGTCAAGACAACTACACTAAATCTAAACTATGATAACTTTAGCTTTTATGCTATCACTGTAGGCTATGAGTGTGAAGAGCAGATATATATCAGATTTTACCATGCACCAAGAGTCAAACAAAGCATCAAGATAGACAACACCAAGCTCATACTTACAGATATAAATCTACTACTTGAAGCTAATATCACACTTTTTAAGAGCAAATACAACATTCCCTTAAGCCTCTTGACAGACCCTGATATACCTAAGTTCAAGATAGACCAAAACAGATTTTCCAAGCTCCTTAGAAAAGTATTTGAAATGTTCAAAGATGCCAAAGAGGTATCTATATATCTGAAGTTTTTAGTAGGTGAGCATATCATCATAAACAACAAACGATACCATATAGTACAACTAGGGATTAAAGCATCAGAGAGGATTGCCGATACAGATAGTGATATATCAGCACTTGCAAAAGAGTGTTTTATCTCTTCTGTTTTAAAAGAAGATGCTATAGTCTTGGAGATACCTCTGTTGATTGATTAATTTTTAAGCACATATAGCACTGATATATCACAAAAAAATGATAAGATTCTATCATCAAATTATATAAAAGGAAAAGATATGAAGATGAGATTATTTACTCTTCTAGCACTTCTGATGCCTGTTCTAGCATCAGCAGAAGACAAACTAAACGGTGGTGATACTGCTTGGATGATAGTAGCAACTGCATTTGTTATGCTTATGACTCCAGCAGGGATTGCACTGTTTTATGGTGGTATGACAAGACACAAAAATGTTCTTAACACAATGGGGATGAGTTTGATGGCGTTTGCCGTTGGTACTGTTGTATGGGTGATAGCTGGTTATTCTATCGCATTTGGTGATGGAGACTTTTTTGGTACTGGTAAGATAATGCTTGATGGTATCACAGACAAAAGCATCAGTGGAACTATACCAGAACTACTTTTTGTAGCATTCCAAGGTACTTTTGCAGCTATCGCTGTAGCAATTGCTAGTGGTTCGATGATAGAGAGAGTTAAATTCTCTACATTTACTATCTTCTCAGCACTATGGATACTTGTAGTTTATGCTCCTATCACTCACTGGGCATGGGGTGGTGGTACTACTCTAAACTTCGGTGAGATGGACTTTGCTGGTGGTACAGTTGTGCATATCAATGCCGGTGTAGCTGGATTTGTTGTAGCTATGATTTTGGGTAAAAGAAAAGGTTACGGAAAAACAGCGATGAAGCCTTTCTCTCCTGTACTTACTGTACTTGGTGCATCTTTACTTTGGTTTGGATGGTTTGGATTTAACGCAGGTAGTGAAGTAGCAGCTGATGGTGTTGCAGGTAATGCTTTCTTGGTTACAAATGTAGCAGCATCTATGGGTGTACTTGGATGGCTTATAGTTGAGTATATAGCATACAAAAAAGCTACACTTATCGGTGGAGCATCTGGTGCTGTAGCTGGTCTAGTAGCTATCACTCCTGCTAGTGGTAGTGCTGATGTAGCTGGTGCTATGGTTATCGGTATCGTTGGTGGTGCATTAGGATTTTATGGTGTATCAAAAATCAAAAAGCTTTTCAAAGTTGATGATAGTTTAGATGCATTCTGGGTACACGGTTTTGTAGGGATTTGGGGTAGTATCGCTACTGCTTTGTTTGTAGCACCTTACTTAAAACCTGATGATTTTGAACTAGGTAGCCAAATGTTAGCTCAATTTAAGGCTATAGGTACTACAATCCTATACAGTGGTGTAGCAACAGCAGTTGTATTTTATATATCTTCAGCACTTACAGGTGGTGGTAGAGTAGATGAAGAGGCTGAGTTCAAAGGACTTGACGAAGATACACACGGAGAACAAGCACTAAACCTATAGTCTTATAAGTAGTAGGTAGTAGTTAATAAGTAGAAAATAGTAGAGATATGCTTTTGTGTATCTCTATCATTTTAACAAAAGGAGACAAATATATGAAAAAGATAGAAGCAGTTATCAAGCCATTTAAACTAGAAGATGTTAAAGAGGCTTTGGTTGAAGCAGGGATCGAGGGTATGACAGTATCTGAAGTAAAAGGTTACGGAAGACAAGCAGGACACTCTGAGCTTTATCGTGGAGCTGAGTATGTAGTAGAGTTTATCCCTAAGATTAAAATAGAGATAGTAGTAAGCAATGATGAGTATGCAAACAAAGCAGTAGAAGCCATCAAAGGTGCTGCCAAAACTGGTAAAATCGGTGATGGTAAAATCTTTGTAAGCGATATCCAAAGAGCTATCCGTATCAGAACAGACGAAGAAGACACAGAAGCTCTATAATCTTCTTTATAGATTGCATTTTTGCAGTCTATAAAAACTATTTAATACAACTTCCAAATTGACTTAGCTATTTTAGCATAGTATTTTTGATGATGTTTTAACTTTTCAGGATTCCACTCCTCATAATCAAATTCATTTGCTAATTTATATGAAGAAAGTTTATATACTTCTTTTTTTTCTTCAAAATTTTTATTACCAATATCTTTATTGAGTTTTGTTTCAAGCAAGATATAATTTCCTAGTCTGTTAGTTAGTTTTTCTTTCTCTTCTATACTAAAAAAATCATACCAGTTACTATTTTCATCTATATTGACTGGTAAAATATGTTCGATAGTTGCACTGTTCTCATCAAAATCAAAATCTTTATTTGATATTTTATTTTCTATACTAATTAGTATATATTTAACCAACTTTCTATTTCTACCTGTATCTATAGAGATATTAGAAAAACTATATTCAAAATTTTCATCTTCAATATATATAGATTTTAAATTTTCAAAAACCTCTTTTGCTTTAGTTATCTCTTTATTTGATACCTTTATAGCACATCTATTATAAGCTCTTTCTAATTCATTAGGATTTAGCTTCCCAATAGTTAGATATCTAAATGTTATAATAGAACATATCTTCAAGACTTTTATAAATTCATTTTCATCAAAATTTTTATATATACTAAGCATTAATGGCAAATGTTGTGTTGAACCAAAAAGCTTCAATTCACTTAGTCTTACCTTTAACTCTTTATAATTACCATATTCTTGCCATAGCTCATCAGTTGGATTTTTAAGTGCCAAATATATCAAAGATAACTCTTTTAACTCTTCAATAAGACTAAAAACATCTTTGTAATCTTTTATATCTTTTTTCAACTCTTTATACAAAGCATTGTGTCGAACTAAAGGTTGCTTTGAATTTATATAATATCTTAAAAAATTTGGAAACTCTTTTGTACCTATTTGATTTGTAATATATCTCCAATCTTCTAAAATAACTTTATAATCACCACTATTAGTTGTTTGATCTCCTATTTTAGAAAATAGATAATTTTTAAGCAAATCTGTAGAAGTTAACTCAACACCTCTTGCATTTAAAGTTTCAAAAAGAGTATAAGCATTTAATTCATCTTCAACTGCTATTTGAATAAATTTTATTTTATCTGATATTGTAGTTGTTAAATATTGAGCTAACTCTTGTCCATTTAAATTTTTTAATTTCTCTTTTAATCGTTTATAAAAATAGTTATATGCTTTATAAAGCTTTTTATTTGATTCATCCTCTTTTATCAATACAGCTTTAGGTGGAGTGTTGAACTGTACTATATATTTTGTATAAAAACTATTATTTGTAATATTAAGCTCAAGTTTTGACACTCTATATAATTGACTAGGTTCTATATCTCCTAAATATGTTCTACTAAGTATCTCTACTCTTTTTGCATTATTTTCTTTATCTATACCATCTTCTACCATATCTTTTATCATAGAAATAATAGCTATAATAAACATACTTAAAGTTGTAATTCGTTGCTGACCATCTATAATAGAAAATTGTTTATTATCAGATGTTTGAAGTACTATAGCTCCCATATAATGAGGATATTTACTATCTTCTAATTCATTTATATCAAAAAACAAATCTTCCCACTTTTCTTCATCCCAAGAATAATCTCTTTGATATGGTGGTACTTTATAAACTTTGCCATTGCCAAGTAACTCTCCTAATGTTATAGGCTTTGTTTCTAAAAAGTTATTTGCCATTTCATATCCTTAATATATACTATTGTTATTCTATATTTACCTAGTTTAAACTTATAATTTATTGTACCATTTTAACCATAAGCTTATCATCCTCATTTTTTACAAATAAACCTACAACGCCCCTACCCTAAGCTTAAAAATCATCTTTCTTATAGTAGTGTTATACATAAATGGATACTTTAGCATCTTTTTGTCTATGTTTTTTTTGAGGTATTTTACATTTTTGTTATATAGTTGCATAAAGTTTTGACTATCTGTGTTGATGGCTTTAGCCAACTCTTTGGCACTAAGCATAGCATAGCTGATCCCCTCAGCACTTGTCGGACTGATAAAAGAGGCCGCTTCTCCTATGAGAGCTATGGAGTTTTCGCCTAGATATATATCTTGACTAGAGTTTGGACGCAGTAGATAGCATCCCTCTTTTTTGATAGCTTTGCCAAACTCAAAACCATACTTTTTTAGTTTCTGTTTTTGTAAGTTGTGTAGCTTTTGGATATCTTCTCCCTCTTTGATAGCACTGCCAAATATCACATACTCATCTTTGGGTATAATCCACGAGTAAAAATCGCTGACCTCGCTATCAAATACTGCTCCAAATGAATGTATAGGCTTTGGTAGTTTAAACCACTCTTGTATGCTTACATATCTTTGTGGTGTATGTGTGGGATGTAAGGATTTTTTGACTTTGGAGTTTGCTCCATCAGCACCTACTAGTATATCACAGCTTACTTCAAATCTACATCCATCTTTTGTCAGCTCTACTATATATCTATCATCTTTATGAGTAAAACCTCTAAATCTAGTTTTGAAGCTACTATCTACACTTTGTGGTACTAACGAAAAGAGCCATCTATCAAAAAGCTCTCGATCTACATTGATATAGTGTCTTTGATAATCTCTTGTCATATTGTTATCAAAATCTATGCTTTTTACACAAAACATTTGAGGAGATACCAGTATATCTTTTGGCATACTAAGTCCAAACTTTGCCAAAGCTTTTTGAGCATCAGGAGCTATAAGCCCACCACAGTTTTTTATAAGCTTGGAAGGCTCTACTCTCAGATCTCTTTTTTCGACTATGAGTATCTTTTGGTTACTGTCTAACTCTCTTGCTAGAGTGCTTCCTGCTACACTTCCACCTATTATCACTATATCATAATGCTTCATCCTCTCCTCCAAGACAACATCCAGACACCAACAAAATCAGCTAACAAATCATACATATCAAAAGTCCTAGATACTATAAAGTACTGACTAAACTCTTCTAAAGTAGCAAAACTCAAAACCACTATAGAACCTACCAAAACACCTCTGTATCTTCTAAAATACAAAGCCCTGTTAAGTAGTAAAGCCATCACTCCATAAAGTAGAGCATGACAAATCTTATCTCCATAAGGTATAAATCCCACAACTCTAAAAGCAAAATTATAATCAGCACTGTCTGCTAAAAATATGATGTAGCTTATAAATATAAAAAAGCTTAGTGGATAGAGCCATCTCAAAGTTATCGTTCGCATCGTTTACTCCTCATAAGCTTTTGCACATAAGATGTACAGATAGTTGCTTCCATCTTTTCAAATATCGCATAGTATCCAAGTAGTGTTCTATCTAAAAATATATACTCTTCGTTGATATTGTGTACTGAATGGTACTGTTTTTTTTGGACTTCAAATATCATCTCAAAACCTCTTTTGGCAAATGAGTTATCTTTGCCAAACTTATATTCTGTAGCTTTTAGTGGTTCTATATAAAGCCTGTCTAGTGGTTTGATAACCTCTTGATAAAACTCTAGCATTTCATCTTTTGAGCCTTTTGGTATCATCCCTAGCTTATCATAATGCACTACAAGTTTATCATTATCTACACCATCTAACAAATCAAGATGAAGCTCATTGTAACTATCTAAAAACTCTTTATTTATATGTTTGATACACCCAAAATCAATCATCCCAAGCTTCCTATCTGGCAAAAAGATAAAATTGCCAGGGTTTGGGTCTGCGTGGACAGCTTTGAGATGATAAAGTGCATCAAAAAAACTATCAAATATCACTTGTGCATAGTGGTTTCGCTCTTCTTGAGATGGATTTGAAGCTAGATACTCTTTTAGGCTTACACCATCTAAAAACTCTACACTAAGTACTTTTGAAGTAGATAGATTTGGATAAACCTGTGGTATAACTATAAAAGGATTTTGCAAATGTTTTTTAAAAAATTCATAGTTTTTAGCCTCTAGTTCATAATCTACCTCTTCATAAAGTCTTTGTTCTATCTCCCCTACTATATGTCCTACATCTTCTCCTTTGGCAAACTTTCTAAGTCCAAAAGATATCAAACTCATATCTGTTTTGATAGACTCTCTCATACCAGGGTATTGTACCTTTACACACACTTTTTGCTCATCATAAGATGCCAAATGCACCTGCCCTAAACTAGCACTAGCAAATGCATCCATACTAAAACTCTCAAACACTTCACTAGGATATGCTTTGAGTTCTGTTTTGATAATCTTTCTTACCAAAGCTTTGTTGATAGGTGGTATCGCATCAAAAGACTCACTCATCTTGTCTATATATGCCTGAGGCAAAAAAGGCATCCCCAATGCTATCTGCTGAGCTACTTTGACTGATATACCTTTCAACTCTCCCAATGCTTCAAATATCACAGAAGCTATCTCTTCATCTTTGCTCTGTTGTGGGCGTTTGCTTATGATATGTTTGGTCTTTTTAGCTCCTATTTTGAGTATGGCTTTGCCTACTACTTTGCCTCTTGATAGTTTAGATGTAGGTATCTTATCCATGGAGTATATCTCCTAGTTTTCGTTTGACTTTATCTAGTGTATGTTTTTGGGTTGAAAACTTATGAAGTTGAGATAACATATGGGTTTTAAACAAAAACATCCCAAGTTCACTGGCTTTGTTAAGAATGTCTGAGTGCAATACAGCTTCCATCAGTCCAAGAGAATGGTCTATAAACTGTGTAGTGTTTTCAAACATTTCACTATCATCTTGAAGCCAATAAGCCACTACCATGATATAATAATCCCAAAACAGCGTAGGAAAATGCTCTTTAAATGGAGGGGAAGCTATCTCGTTAGCCTCTATGGCTATATCTATCATCTCTTCTACTGTTTGCAAAAACAGAGCATTTGTATCATACATTTTTCGTATATTGATACCGTTTGATTCAAACACCATATCAGCTATCTGAGCAACAAACTCTCTATCTTCAAGATACAACTCCAACTCAGTCTCTATCAAAGTCTGAAGCTGTTCTCTTAGAGTATAAGTATGAAAATCCTCTATTTTATAAAGTATCTCGATAGATTGTTTGTGTTTTAGCTCCACATATGCATACAAAAGCTTCTCTTTTGTAGCAAAGTAGTTATAGATAGTAGGATTACTAACCCCTGCTTCTTTTGCTATATCTCTAAGTGTAGAGTTTTTATACCCTTTTTGTACTATCAGCTCAACTGCACTTTGTATAATCTTTTCTTTGGTTTTCTCTTTGGCACTTTTAGATACTTTCATACTATACCTTTCTGATTTATTTTAAAAAGTATAATATAATCAAGATAAAATATAGTTTAATTTATAGTTTGTTAAATATCTAAAATACCCATCAATACCTCTGCTTAGCATTATCTTTTACATTTATAAGTGGTTTGATATGTTCTACCACTTCTACCAAATCCTCTTGGAGTTTCATCACTTCAAATATATCTTTATATGCAAATGGTGACTCATCTAGTGTGTTTATATCTACAGTGCCTTTGATGCCTTGCATAGCATCTTCAAACTCTTGTAGTGTTACTGACTTTTTGGCTTTTACACGGCTCATAACTCGTCCTGCTCCGTGAGATGATGAGTACAAAGACTCTTTGTTACCTTTGCCTTTGACTACAAATGAACCATCTCTCATATTGCCAGGTATTACACCCATCATACCTTCACTTGCGTGTGTTGCTCCTTTTCTGTGTATCCACTTTTGAGTAAACTCATCATACTCTGCGTGATTGTGGTTTTTGTTGATAAATCTCTGCTCATTGTCAAACTCTATACTGGTGTTTTTATCCAAAGTTTGATTGAGTATATCTACTATCACTTCTATCATTCTTTTACGATTTTCCAATGCAAAGTTGAGTGCAAAATTTTGGTCATCTATATATGCTTTACCCAAATCTGAGCTTGTATCTAGTGCATATATGCCTTTGATATTGTCAAGCTTCATAGCTTTGTTTATCTTTTGTGTTTGTTTGAGAGTAAACTTCTTTAGAGCTTTTTGATACCCCTCTTCATTTGCCTCTTTGAACTTGACATTTCTCTCTTCCCAGTCTCTAACAAGGGCTTCAAGCTTACCTTCTGTCGGATTTTTGAGTAAGTATGCCTGTAGCATATAGTGTGATGCAATCTTATGCCCAAAACCTCTTGAACCTGAGTGTATCACTATCCATACTCTATCATCTTTGCCATAACCTATCTCTATAAAGTGATTACCACCACCTAGTGTACCAAGCTGTTTGAGTCCTGTACTTTGCAAAACCATCTTTGCAAAATCACTCAAAGGCAAATCATACTTAAAAGGTTGATGGTTTTTGTGTGTTTCAAACCCCAAAGGGATACTTTGCACTATCTTATCATATATAGTATGAGTATGTGAGGCTATCTCATCTTTATAAAACTCTGTTTTATAAGCACACATACCACACCCTATATCAAATCCAACAAACTGAGGTACTATCATCCCATCAGTAGCACACACACCACCTATAGGCATACTATATCCTGCATGAGCATCAGGCATCAATGCCCCATAAGTTACATAAGGCTGTTTGAGTACATGTTCAAACTGCTCTTGTGAAGTTGCATCCAACACTTCTGCATATATCTTGTATGGAGTGTTTGTAGCTTCAAATCTCTTGTGGTCTATATCTAAAAAACCGTAATTTTTCAAATCCATATCTTCTCTCCTGTGTTTGATAGTGAGATTATATATGGATTTTTGGACATATAGTGTCAA